>Ga0307378_10001244_pt1 | contig 41811 bp, 35 predicted proteins | sample UN1MG_FD_202238 | JGI IMG/M metagenome (GOLD analysis project Ga0307378, IMG submission 202238) | Soil microbial communities from Risofladan, Vaasa, Finland - UN-1 | ecosystem: Environmental > Terrestrial > Soil > Coastal area > Acid sulfate soil | place: Finland: Risofladan, Vaasa | collected...
GAAATCAATCCGCCAGGTCATTGAAAGGGCACTAATGAGAGCAACAAATGCCAATGTAGTGACAAATTCAAAATCGAGTCCTTATTTTACAAGGACTTACGAGCGCAACTGACGAACATGTGCTAGGTACAGCCCCACAGTCACTTTTTCCCTTTCCTTTTCAAACCATACACTACCCAAAACTTTCTAATTCGTCAAGGTCAAACCTCAATTCTCACCAAAGCAATTAATTCCGCACGCTTTAGGGAGATTATAGGTCATATAGTTCGGATTTCAAGAGAAAAAGGGCAGCCAAAAAAAGTTGCTTTTTGGTCATTTTTTTGTTGACTATGTTTGAAACTATGTTAAAATACACGTATGTTTGCCAGCAGGCAAACATAAACCGCCAGCAGGCGCCAGATATAGCGGAGAACCGCACGTTTTCGTATCAGCAGATACACGCCAAAAAGCATCGTTCGTAAATATCGAAGATCCGGCCTTCCTTGGACGGAACCATTTAACCAAATTATCCATATTAACTAAATTAACCAATGAACTATCACAACCATCGAGAATCCAGCATCGAGAATCCAACTTTAGCTCACTTTAGGCACTTTAGCTCACTTTTCACTCCCTCGACCCTCTACATTTGTCGAGAACCCTCTACAAATCAGCTACTTTTTATGCAAAACAAACCCAATTTCCGAAAGGCCCAAATGAACGTAAGTATCTATTATACAAAGGTATATAACAATGAAACCGCCTCAGGCTCCAGAAAAAACAAACCCAATTCAAACCCAATCAAACCCAATTCCCGAAAAGCCCAAATGAATGTAAACTTAACTTTAACAAAGGATTACAGAAAAAACGACACTTTCTTAGTCCGAATAAACAAACCCAATTTCCGAAATGGCCAAAATGAACGCAAACTTATATGTTATAGAGGATTATGAAAATGAAACCGCTTTCCGGCCCAAAAAAACAAACCCAAACAAAGCCAATCTTGTCCGCCGTAGGCGGATTTCCGAAAGGCCAAAATCGCTTGCCAAAAAATCCGGCCACCTGCTCTTTATGTAAAGCGCTACTTTTAATTACAATTGGTATAATTGGTCAGATAATTCTGAAGATAAATAAATAAATAGCACAGTTTTCGCACTTTGCGCTTGGCATCAACGGCTTTTTTTGTTAAATTTTAATATAGGCAAATTCAAAAGGCCAGTGGGGGAAAGGCCGATAAAATGTGTCTTGGGAAGGGAGAATCTTTATGAGAGGTTGGAGAATTAAATTCATTTTTCTGCTGATAGTCTATTTCGGCGGCTTTGCAACTGCGATTTACACTTTGGCACCCGTACCGGAGAATAATGCCGCTCGTCGCCCGTCGCTCGTCGCTCAGGTCACAGGCCACGAGTCACGGATTACGAGTCAAGAGTTCGCACAATCTTTTAATTCTGGGATACACAAGTGCATTGACTTCGGCAAGGATGCTGCCTGGCGAACAGCCAGGTTCATAAAACAAAAGATTGACGAAAGGCAGCTTCGAACTGACAGCTAATAGCTCTACTGTTCTTAATTGCTAACTTATACTGGTATATACGTTGCCGAAATCTTTGAGAGGGGGGGGCGTGCGTATATGCAACATTGGCTGGCCGTGGGTCCCCAGAGGCCCACGGCCTTCAGAATATCAAACCCAGGACCACAGACCAAAGTCTTGTCTCCGGAGTCTTAGTTCTTGAGTCTTACTTCCTTGTTAAACATGCGCAGCTGCACGTCGATAGCGCTTAGTGCCCAATCTATGTAATGCAATTTGTGAGTGGGCCGGTGGTGTCCTTCGTTCATCAAGCCGCTTTGGATGGTTTTTAAGAATTTGCTTATTGTTTGTGGGCTGATTTCTGCAGGTTCGGCAGCCCACTGCTTTAACTGCTCATACTGCCGCTGCAATTTTCGGCTGCTCCTTAACTGTTCGGCAGTCAAATAATCCGCCGGATTATAGGCTAATTGGAGACCCTTAAGACACAAGATTAACGGCTCATAGTTGGCCCTTTGTTCCAAACGAATAAATTTATACTGCTGGACATACGTAGTTGCCTGTGCCGGAGGTTTGTCTGCAATGGCGTCTGCACCCAGGTACCATCTGCGCTTGCTGGTTCTGGCAAATACCAGTTCTTCATCCCGACGTTCGGTGCTGCCAAATGCAGCATCGGGGTACTGGGTTATCTCATCATAGCCCATTCTGGAAACCCACAGTCTGCCGGTGCCCTTTAGTTCCGGACCACCGCCAAGCACAAGCAGGCACTTGACAAAACCCAAAGGTAGAATTTTTTGATTGCCGAGCTGGTTTTTTCGAAGCTGGAAAGAAAGATGCAAACTATGTGGGTGGACGTCATAGAAATTGACAATCTCGTGTATCAGCTGATTAAGAAGCCAGGGGTCCGCAGTTGCCGGTCGAGAAAGTTCGCCGCGGATATTCAGCCTTCCAGGAGCAAGCTCCAAAAAACCGGACCGCCGGGCCTGGTCGGTCGAGCCTGTGTGGTCATCGATATAACCACCGAGCTTCCAGGATAAAACATCCAGGCGAAAATCATAAAAATACTTAAATCCGTCATACACCGCGTCAACCTTGTTCTGAATGCTTCTTTGCGGTTCGACGGCCGCTGGACCAAGATTACTCAGTTCAATCTCAGTACCTAATGGAACCAGCCCGGGCCGGAGATTCGAACGAATTCGCTCCAGCCTTGCCCGGACAATGCGAGCATCAAACATACTTTTCGCCGCGCGTACGGCGTATTTGATATAGTCAATGAGGTCGTGTTTGTCACGGGGCATGGTTTGAAGGCTTCTCTCAATAATCATATCAACTGCTCTGCCGTTTGCATTTACCATTTGCAAAGCTGCAAGCACACTAACCGACCGCTTAAAATATCTTTCTGAAATACGCATATGCTCAAGCTCGAAGCGGTATCTGGACTGGATTTGTTCTTCGAGCTGACTGAGCAGGACCTGCTTCAGAACTAAAGCTAAATAGTTTTTCATAAACGGCCTGGCCTGGGGGTCGCTGTATAAGTGTTTTATGCTCGGCCGAGGCCGGTCGAGCTCGTGCTCAAGATAATAATCACTAACGGCATCGCTGCGATAATGGCTCATAACAAGGTCACGTTCTGTGGTTGCGAGCAGCTCCCGGTCGGCTCGCCGTTCCGAGTCCGCATCTGCCGTGCGTTCACCGGGCCGAGTGTGCTTTTTGATGAATTTCTCAATACGTTTTCGCAGCCAAAGCTCGTGTATCAGATTAACGTGGAACCTGTCACCAAAATGCTTTTCCATTGAACTGTGAGTTACAAGGTAAGCCTGTGCTTCGACCAGACCATTGGCCGTGTTGATTTGCACCATTTCTCTTTTATAACGCTTGCCTTCATACCTGTCGATTTCAGCCATTGCCCAGGCCGGAACATCATAGACCACCAGACCTTCAATTTTCGAAGATGGTGCTGAAACGGCATAGAAATAGACATTGTCCGGGCTGATTTTTCGGTAATGCGGAAGCAATGCTGGTTCGGTCCAGAGCGTATTGCTGCTAATTTTAGAGGCCTTTCTGGTAAAACTTAAACCGCTGACCGACTTGAAGATTCTGCTGTCCCGCAGCGAGCCATAGATGAACAGATTGACCTTTTCTTCGTTCATGTTTCGTATTTAATAATCTGTGTTAATCTATTTCAATCTGTGTGATCTGTGCTCTCGTATTTGGCTTCGCAATCTCAATAGCTCTTTGAACGCACGAAGAATCACACGCAAATTCGCACCGGTTTGCGCCCCGGCTGTCCGTGGATAATGATGGATGCCTTGTTGAGTTACACGGTAACCTTTGCTAACTGCACGAGCTAAGATTTCAGCATCAATAAGGGCACCGGTACTTACTAACTTAATGTTATCAAAAATTTCCCTTTTGTATAACTTAAAAGCACAGTCGATATCGCGGATTTTCATACCGAACAGCAGGCAAACCAGTTTCGTCCAGCACCAGCCATTGATTTTGCGTATGAGATTGTCCTGACGGTTCAATCGATAGCAGCTGACAATATCGTATTGCTCCATCAATCTCAGCAGCGGCGGCATTTCGTTAATATCAAATTGGCCGTCACCATCGGTATAAAAGACAAGCTCTTTTGTTGCCGCTTTGAAGCCGGATTGCAGGGCCGCTCCGTATCCGAGATTAGTCCGATGATGCACGACTTTTACCTTGTCCTTTTGGCCGGCAATCTCCCCGGCAATTTGGCCCGTGCTGTCGGAGCTGCCGTCGTTGACGATTATTATTTCAAAGTCAGCGTTGAGCTTTTCCAGTACCGTAAGTGCCTGTTCTACTACGCGGGTGATATTGTCCTGTTCGTTATAACAGGGGAAAAAAACACTGATAGAAACATTGTTTACCAGCTCAGCCATAATCAGAAATAAATTACGTTATTAAACTTGTGCCTGCGAAAGCAGGTATCCGAGTCTCGAAATCCTAAACAATATCTAATGACCAAAACAGTAAGTTTTGAAAATTTGAAAATTTGAATTTCGGATTTGTTTCGAACTTCGAGTTTCGTGCTTTTCCCTCACTTACTTACCACCTCTTGCTTTGAGCTACCCTGAGTAATTCGCCTAAACATTCTTCCTCCTGAGCGGCGTAAAAGTTCACGAGTTTCGTGTTTCTCTGTGTACGGGCAATATCCCCCAAATAGAAGCATGCTAACCGTGCGGCTTCAACTCTGTCACGATAGCCGTCCAGCTTGGCCCAAGCAGCCTCATTTTCTGTGAATTCGCGAACATAATTTTCACAAAACTCATTAACATCAGGTTTTATCTCGGCGAACCTCGAAGCAACAAATATTATCTCACGCATAGGGGCAGGCGATGGATTCAATTTGAAGGCTTTGACGGCAAAATCAAAGCCCTTCCTTTTTTCATCTATTCCACGACGATAGAAAAGCCAGCTATGGGCACAAATAAGGTTCCGGTGGAAATCATCAGGGTAAATAGTTTTTCCGTCAAATATGCCATCGAAAAGTTCCTTACCACGTGGAGTTCTTACATCGACGTACAATTTTTGCTTATTATTAAAGAAAACAAGAGGCCAATTGGGATTACGTTCAATACCTTGTATAGCGTGATAGGACATTTTTCGATAATACTCCTGTGGCGGAGGTGTACGGTACTCTGACTGGGGCATTAAAACCACCCAGACATTATAACTCCTTAGCTGCTCATCCATCCATTGGCCGATTTTTACATAATCGTCACTGGTTACACTCTGTCTTCTGGCCTCGGCACGTGCGGCTATCTGGCCTGTAATCAGACCTCCCGCCATAATAGTAGACCACTCTTCAAAGGCTTCGCGGTTATACGCCGCCTGTGCCCTGCCATCCATAAATAATTGCAGAGGTGTTCGGCCGGTATTCGGGTCCGGTTCCTGACCGAAGGCAATGAAACCTCCCTCAGTCCAGTAATTAAGCATATTCCCTTGTAGCTTGTTATCTTTTATAAACTTAGTGGCGTAAAAAGGCTTTTGGCCCGAATCGGTTATCCGCATGAACATCGAAGTTAATTTTGGATCGCGAGGCCAGGAATCCAGATAAATATGCTTAAATTTAAGTCCCCACCATGTCCCAAAAAACACGACCGCACCGGCACCGGCAAGGATAAAAAATAATTGTAGATTATAAGGCATCGCCGAGACAATCAGACGATTGTTTTTCCGCAAGTTTCGCGCTGCCCAAATTGCACGAACGAGCTGGTCGATAAACATCGCTATAACCGGGCAGGCTGCAATGGCTGCTATTGGAATAAACCTGCGGGAACGAATGGCCATATAAATCGTAAGGGCGGCAATAAGAATTATCGAGATATCGATTTTGGGCCGTTGATACTCCTCCGTACTATTTATTTTTCGCTTAGATTGCCGGCTGGCAGATTTGGAAGTTTTTACCAGGACAACAGCCCAAACCACAAGAGTTACCCAGGCAATAATATACATTACCAAAAAAGGTCTTTCATCACCGACCAGATTGTCCCAGTCGAAAGCAGGCCACCATTCGTGGATGTTACGCCATCTCGCAGCGTGTTCGCTTACACTGATGGCAAAAGTGTGAGTCAGATTCGTTAAATGAAAAGGATTGAACAAAACCATAGCTAAGAAAGCTACAATAGAAGCGGCGATTGTATGATAAACACCCTTCCAGCCAATACAGACAAGATTTTTCTTGAAAAAAATCAGGACAATATCCAAAACTATCACCAGGATGAAAAATAGAAATGTGGCCAATGTAAGGCCGGCTTTGGAAAAGACTAAATACAAGAATGGCCAGGCAGTAACATTGTATAAAATCGCAGTCCATTTTCTACTGCAGTTGGTCAGCAGGTGCAAACCTATAAACGGAATGAGCATTATAAATACGTAGATATATCCGCCGTGGACATTGCACCAGAAAACTGTCACCGGCACAATAAGCCATATATACAACACATGTCGATATGTAGTAAGAACAAGTATCAGCAAAAAGACAGCCACTAACATATTCGAAAAACCCGCCGGACGGATATCGAGAAAAGAACGGCCCGCAAACATTGCAAAGCAGGAAAAGACCGCACACAGTGCCGGATGAACTCCCAATAACCGGCCCGTGTAATAAACACAAATCACGGTCAATATGTAAATAGCGAATTTCCAATAGACCAGCGCATTGGAGGGAAAACTCACGCCGTCTGCATAGGAAGATTTGGGAACCAGCGAATAGAAGATAACGTGCGTCAGCCAGTTCTGGTTTATCCAGCCGGTCGGATGCCAGTATTTGACTGTCTCGATGCCGACTTTGTTTGCAATCCATTGGGCCCAATTTGGCCAAGTCTTAATCTCTTCTTCCGTCGGTCCCGCTTTATGTGAGTTTGCACTGAACGGCTCAATTGTGTCCACCCCGTGATTGACAAAGTGCCGCCCGCAAGCCATCGCAACCCACGTGTCACCCGCTGCTACCATATGGGTGCAGGCGTGAAATGTGAAAATTAGCATCGCCAGCCAGCAGAGGACAAACGACAGACGACAGAGAACTGAAGACATCTGACTTCTAACCTCTGACTTCTGACCTTTGTCTTCCGACTCCTGACTTCTGTCTTCTATTGCTTTAGCCATTCTTCCAGTCTGTCTAATCCTTTGGTAATCTGCTCGAGCGAACAGGCAAAACTCAAACGGACATTATTATCACAGCCAAACGGCAGCCCCGGAACCAGCGCCACATTGGTCTGTTCCAGAAGCGCTTTTGCAAAATCCATACTGCCGTTAATTTTCGTACCATTAATATTTCGGCCATAATGGCTGGAAACATCAGGGAAACAGTAAAAAGCGCCGGTCGATTCGGGGCATTCCACGCCTTCGATGCTGTTTAGCCGCTCTACCATATACTTGCCCCGACGCTCGAATTCTACTCTCATTTTTTCTATGGCCTGCCCGGCTTGCTCCCCTAAAGCCGCAATGGCCGCATACTGACAGAAGGTTACAGGGTTCGAGGTCATATGAGATTGAAGACGACCCATCGCCTTTATCGCCTCCAGCGGCCCGGCCGTATACCCCATACGCCACCCGGTCATAGAGAAAGTCTTGCTAAAACCGTTAAGAGTCAGAGTCCTGTTGTAGGCATCCTCACTCAGCGAAGCAAAACTCACAAATTTGGTATCGCCGTAGACCAGCTTTTCATAGATTTCATCCGAGAGCACCATTACATTTGTTCCTTCGAGAACCTTTGCAATAGCTTTTAGCTCTTCGGGCGTATAAGTAAAACCACCCGGATTACTCGGCGAGTTAATCAACAGCATAGCCGTTTTTTCCGTGATGGCTTCTTTCAACTGCGACGGTGTAATTTTATAGCTGTTATCTTTATCGGTTTGAACAATTTTAGCAACAGCACCGGCCAGCTTTATTGTCTCCGGATAAGTTACCCAGTATGGTGTACCTAAGATAACCTCGTCACCAGGGTCAAGCACAGCCTGCATCGCCTCATAGACCGAGTGTTTACCGCCGATATTGACAATGATTTGGCCGGGGCTGTATTCGATACCATTTTCCTTTTTGAGCTTATCGGCTATGGCGGTTCGCAGCTCAATTATTCCCGCTGTGGCTGTGTATTTCGTCTTACCCGCCTTCAGCGCCTCGATAGCGGCATCCTTGATATAATCCGGCGTATCGAAATCCGGCGCACCTGCACCAAAACCAACTACGTCCGCACCCTGCGCCTTTAATTCCTGCGCCCGTGCAGTAACAGCGAAAGTTGCCGATGGCGGTACCTCCCGGGCCCTCTTACTGACTTTCATCTTCTTTGTACCTTTCAAATCTGAACCTTCTTTACCCCGTCAAGGAGAATTCTCTAACGAGATTTACCTAACCAACCGCACTATTAAAAACAAAACAACAAAACCAGTCAAGAAGATACCATATTCTACAAGATGGGGCATCGAATTTATTGACAGCTACTTACACAATTGCTAATCTATTTTTATGGTTCGTTCTCTTAAAATTGCGGCCGTATCAGACTCCGGACTACTAAGGCCAGAGGCAAAGCATCTGTCCTCTGTCCTCCGTCTTCCATCTTCTGCCTTCTGTCTTCTGTCCTCCTTCTTCCGTCTTAGGTCTGGCCTCTTGTGTCTTGTGTCTTTGGTCTTGTTAAGTTTTTGCCTGATAGGTTGTACCAGCCCTGAAGAAGAGCCGATATGGGAGAAAATCCAAATCGGTGACCTGGCCCCCCGTCAGGACGGCAAGCCGCCTTCATCGCATTTGATTGAGACGATAAATTTTGACCTCCATATTTTTGAAATACCCGCCGAGAACACTGATAAATTGGATGATACTCGCAAGAAATTGTACACAAAGCCTCTGCGATTTAACAGTCTTTATGCCTTCGGCGCCAACTCGTTTTCGGTCCACTTCGGCCAAATCCGAATGTTGGACGAAATCTATAATTTGCTGCTTGCCGCCAGCGGTAAAATATTAACGAAAGTTTCGCTGATGTTGGCTGACGGACAGTCCGAGTCCATTGCCATCACCGGATTAGACGGCCCACGAACCATCTTCTTCATCTCAACTTACGGCTCAAGGGAAGGAGCAAACATTGGGCCCGGTATCCTTGCCCTACAACTCACGGCCCAAACAATACCCGGCTCAAGAGGCGTATGCAACGTTACCGCCTATCCGGTATTTTCGCCACCGATAAGGAGAGCTGCAATCCCACTTTTGGACGCTCGGACAAAAATGCGAGAGTTTCCCTTCAGCGCCGCCGCCTTCGCACTCAAAATGGGCCCGGGCGATTTTGTCCTGCTCGGACCGAAAGAATACATCAGCGACCAAACAGCTTTAGGCGGCCTGTTCTTCAGTAATCCCAAAGGAAGCCTGTTCTTCAGCGAAACCGAGCGTAAACCGCCCGAACGTAAGCCTGCCGTCAGAATATTCTTACTCGTTTGTACCCGGACAAATTTTTGACCGCCCCATGCCCAACCCAACAGTGATATTGTCTCGATGCAGTGATTACAGCCCGCCCGGGATTGCCGAAGCATTACAAAAACAGTTCGAGCTCCTCGGCGGACTTGAAAATTTTGTAACCCCGGGCGATACCGTCTTGCTTAAGCCGAATTTCATCGCCCCAAGGTCTCGCCGTCACGCCACTCAGACTCATCCAGCAGTAATTATCGAGACCGCCCGGCTCTTAAAAGATTTTGGCGCAAAACCCTTTGTCGGCGATTCACCAGCGTGGAGCAATGTATTTACCTGCGTAAAGGCTCTAAAGCTCGAAGAACCACTGAAGAAATTATCAGTGCCGGTAAAGCAGCTCGATAAACCAAAAAAGTGCCGGATTGGAGCGAAAAACACCATAGTCGGCATAAGTTCTGTCGCTCTCGACGCCGATGTAATCATTAATCTGCCGAAGTTCAAATCGCATCAGCAATTAGTAGCGACATTTGCCGTTAAAAATATGTTCGGCTGTGTCAGCGGCAAACGAAAAGCCCTGTGGCACTTTGCAAAAGGCGGAAATGCCGACGATTTTTGCGAATTGCTTATCGACATATTCAAATTTTTAAATCCCGCCTTCACTATCATCGATGCTGTCGTAGCAATGGATGGCTCCGGCCCAATTCGCGGCAGAACCAGGCCCCTCGGCTGGCTCATCGGCGGAACCGACCCAATCGCCTGTGAAACCATCTGCGCCAAACTAATCGGCATCGAGCCGGATGACATACCGATTATCAAGACTGCAAGACAAATCGGTTTTGGCTGCTCAGACATCACTGAGATTGAAATCGCCGGCGATGACTTCCCACAAAGTATATGCACGGATTTCCAACTACCCAAAATGGTTCCAATTCGTTTCTCACTCTTGCACGTCTGCAAAAGCATCTGCAAACAAATCCTCCTCCTCACCAAAGCCGCTATCAAAAAACTCCACTCCGACAAAAGCTAACCTATCCGCTATCCGCCCCAAGCGCCGAAAGCAACTTCTCCCTGTCGGCCTCGCTGAACTCCTGCCCATAAAATCTTAAGAAAATCTCCCTTTTAATTTCCGCATCCGTTATCCCGGGCCGGCGATTACGAACAGCACTGAGCACAATCCGTTTGGCGGTATCGTACATAGAGCAGCCCATAACCAAACGCTCCTGGCCGGTTTTGCGCATCATTAATTCTCGATATCGAACAGCAATATCAGGATGCGTGTCGAACATCGTTTGCCTCTTTGTATATCTGTTCTAAATCCAGTTCTCGAACCCAATTATCAATATATTTTGAGTCTAAATTGTCCACCGTTTCCATCAGATTTCCTACATCTCTCAACTGCATCTCGGAGTGACTGTCTTTCGCCCAGAGCAGCTTGGATATAACCAGATCTTCGGCAGAGACAAACCACATCGGACTTTTTTCTATCAGAAATTGCTTTCTGCGTGAAAATGCAGCGTTCTGATATGCGGAGGACTTTTTAATAATGAAGTCTATTTTGATAACATATCGATCGTAGATTAAATTAAACATTCCCTGGCGAGAAACCTCGTTCGCAACCATTTCTCTATCTACGTAAAAATCACCCTCAAAAAGACCGATAAATTTATCTATATCATCCTGCTTTAATTCTATTACCACGTCTATATCTCTGGTCATCCGTGGTATTGTGTAATAATTTGCGGCTATAGAGCCGGAAATCATATAATTGATGTCAGCTTCTTTTAAACGCTGAGTAACTATCTTCAAAACTTCAAGTTCTTCACTCATACACAACCTTTGTTTAGCACGAAGTTATGAATCGGCAAAAATAGCATACCATACTATAGTTTCCACAACAAGAGATTGCGGCACACTTTATACTGCAAGCCCAATTCCTGCAACATTGACAGTCGCTGCTTATTTGACTAATATCCAGTTCTATGCAGGATAAATCCATAAATATTCTCGGTATCGAGACCAGTTGTGATGAGACTGCCGCGGCTGTGGTTGCAGATGGCCGAATCGTCAAATCTTCGGTAATAGCCTCGCAAACCAGGCTGCACGAAAAATATGGCGGCGTTGTCCCTGAAATCGCCTCCCGAGCACATATCGAAAAAATATATCCCGTCATAAAAGAGGCAATGGCGCAGGCCGATGTTGCTAAAGATGATATCGACGCAATCGCCGTTGCCAATCAGCCGGGCCTGACCATCGCCCTGATCGTAGGCGTTACCGCCGCCAAGACACTCAGCTTCGCCTGGGAAAAGCCCTTAATAGCAATCAATCACCTGCACGCCCATTTGCAATCGGCAATGCTGTCCGAGGACGATTTGCAATTACCTGCTGTCGCCCTTATAGTATCCGGTGGACATACCTGCCTTTACGATTACCATTCGCCGCTGGAACCTGAACTTTTGGGTTCCACCATCGACGATGCCGCCGGCGAAGCCTTCGATAAGGTTGCCACAATCCTCAAGCTGCCCTACCCCGGAGGCCCTAATATTGAAAAAGCCGCTGAAAAAGGAAATCCGGATGCGATAAAATTCCCCCGTTCGATGCTCGGCCGCGATTCGCTGGACTTTTCTTTCAGCGGTATCAAAACAGCAGTGCTGTATTACTGCCGCGGCCAGAATATGAAAGGCGAAAACAAAGTCGATTCGATGACCCCCCGGCAAATCGCCGACATCGCGGCCTCATTCCAGGCCGCTGTGATTGATGTCCTCGTTAAAAAAACACAGCGGGCCGCTGAAAAAATCGGAGCCAGAACAATCCTGTTGGGCGGAGGCGTAGCAGCAAATAACCAATTGCGAATCGCCTTACAAAAAATGTGCGACTCGGATGTTCCGCCCAAAAAACTGCTGGTCGCGCCAAAACACTATTGCACTGACAACGCAGTTATGGTAGCTTCTCTGGCGTATTATAAATTCAAGGCCGGACTTTTTGCAGACTTGACCCTTGAGCCGAAAGCAACCGGCTAAACTTTGGCGGGCCTTATGCAATACGTAAAGAAAGGTGAAATATTCGGACTGAACAACTACAAGAATTGTTAGAGCAGGTCAAAAACAGCGAGCTAAACATAAACGAGGCGATAGAAAAACTCCGCCATTTGCCCTTCGAGGATTTGGGGTTTGCCTGCATCGACCACCATCGGCAAATCCGCCGCGGCTTCCCGGAGGTCATCTTCTGCCCCGGCAAAACCACCGGGCAGATTATCAAAATCTTCGAGACCCTCGCTGCAAAAGGCAATAACGTCTTAGCTACCAGGGCCGAGCAGGAAGTTTTCGACGAGCTGGCCAAAACCAACAAATTCCCCAAGGCCCGATACGAAAAAATGGCTAAGGCAATCGTCCTCGAACAGAAAGACCTTCCGGCCTCAAAGACCGTCCTGCCTATCGTTACCGCCGGCACCGCCGATTTGCCCGTCGCGAGCGAAGCCAAAGTTACCGCCGAGATTATGGGCCAGCGCACCGAGCTGATTTGCGATGTCGGAGTGGCCGGCCTGCACAGATTGTTCAAACATCTGCCGAAACTCCAAAGTGCCAATGTCGTAATTGTCGTAGCGGGAATGGAAGGAGCGCTGGCCAGTGTCGTGGGCGGCCTGGTGAGCTGCCCGGTTATCGCAGTGCCAACCAGTGTGGGTTACGGCTCCAGCTTCGAGGGACTCTCGGCCCTTTTGACGATGCTCAATAGCTGTTCTGCCGGCGTTACCGCCGTTAATATCGACAATGGTTTCTCCGCAGCCGTCACCGCAACTTTGATAAACAAAAAAATAGAAGCAAATAGCAAATAGAACGTTTAACAAATGAGCACCAAGCAAAATTATCTCTATGTCATTTCGAGCGAAGCGCAGCGGAGTCGAAACACGAAGTGGCGACAGCTAAATCTATTTAAAAAAATTTTCTTCCTTTATCAACACGCCATAAAGGACAAAAGGTACGATGCAGGTAATAGACACCATCCCGAAATTAAAGCCGAGAGCGGTTGATGCCCACAAGGGCGATTTCGGCAAAGTCTGTATTATTGCCGGCAGTACCGGCATGAGCGGAGCTGCTGCCCTTGCAGGCCGAAGTGCCTTGCGGGCCGGCGCAGGCCTTGTGCGAGTGGCAACACCCAAGAGTGTTTTACCAATAGTCGCTTCAATAGAGCCGTGCTTTACCACTATCGCCCTGCCTGAAGACAGCCTCGGCCGAATATCAGCAAAGGCAATAAATCCTATCCTTGAAGCCCTCACCGAAAACGATGTCATGGCGTTCGGCCCGGGTGTTGGCATCAGCGGCGCACTTCGCTCGGTCCTCGAAGCGCTTCTCGAACAAGACCAGCTCCGGCTGATAATAGATGCCGACGGCCTGAATAATCTGGCCGGTATAAAAGACTGGCCTGTTAAACTAAAAGCAAACTTGATTCTGACACCTCACCCCGGCGAAATGAAAAGACTATGGTCAGGCCTGTTCAGAGAACAACTGCCACCTGACCGCCAACAACAAGCCCTGCAATTGGCACAGCAGACCAAAACCGTCGTGGCCCTCAAAGGAACGGGAACCGTCGTCTCCGACGGCGAAAAAGTCTATATTAACAAGACCGGCAATCCCGGTATGGCTACAGCCGGTTCAGGTGATGTTTTAACAGGTGTTATAACTGCGCTCGCAGGTCAGGGCTTGAGCGACTTTGATGCCGCCGTCTTGGGCGTTTACATCCACGGCCTGGCCGGTGACATCGCAGCAGAAAAAATCGGCCAGGTCAGCCTGATGACTACCGATATAATCCAGGCACTAAGTGACGCCTTTACGAAAAATTGAGCTTTAGCTCTCTAAAGCCATATTTTGTTGCAGGCCGGAGCAAAAACAATAAAATAACTTCAAAAACATAATAAAACTAAGGAAGGAATTTTGGCAGGGAAGATTTAAAATTAAGGAGCTCAAAAATGGAATTAAGCGGCTTAGACATTGGAGTATTAGCAGTATTCTTTGTTTGTGTAATTACCGTGGGCCTGCTCAAGAGCCGAAAAGAAAAAACCAGCGAAGATTACTTTCTGGCGGGTCGGGGCCTGAAATGGTGGTTGATTGGATTTTCACTAATCGCAGCGAATATCTCCGCCGAGCAGTTTGTTGGAATGTCGGGCCAGGCAGCTAAAGGCTCGATTGGTTTGGCAGTGGCAAGCTACGAATGGATCGCCGCGATAACTCTGGTTGTGGTAGCGTTTTTCTTCCTTCCCAAGTTTCTCAAGAGTGGAATTTTCACCATACCTGAGTACCTGGAGTACCGTTTCAATCACACGTCCCGTCTGGTGATGTCACTATTAATGGTGATTATCTATATGGGTGTGACAATCCCTACCGTAATCTATCTTGGAGCCAGGACGTTAAATCCGTTGTTTAAAGAACAGTTGATGGGGATCCCTATTAACATCACAACGCTTTCCTGGTTTGTGGGTATCCTTGCGGGCGTCTATGTTGCAGCCGGAGGTCTGAAAGCCTGTGCCTGGGCGGATTTGATTCAGGGTTCAGCGTTAATCATTGGTGGGGCGGTAATCATGGTGCTGTCGTTTATGGCACTGGACGACCCGAGCAGGTTCGAAGGGATCAATGCCGCAGCGGTGAACACCTCACTCGGTCTGGGTGACGCTGCAACGTTTGGAGAAAAGTTCTCGACGCTCAAAGAAGCTAATATGCACATGGTCCTGCCGCGAACCAGCGACTTTCTGCCCTGGACGGCATTGATGCTGGGGATTTGGATTCCGAATTTCTACTACTGGGGCCTGAACCAATATATCATGCAGAGAACACTTGGAGCGCACTCTTTACGTGAGGGACAAAGGGGCATCGTGTTTGCAGCTTTCCTGAAGCTGATTATTCCGTTTATTGTGTGCATTCCCGGGATTATTGCATTTACCCTTTATGGCTCAAAGATGCAACAGGATGCAATGAACCAGGAGGCATTTAACAAGCCTGTGTTGGAGGCATTTGAGCAGGCAAAGACGGCACCGGCCCAGGCTAATATGGTTATTCCGTTTAATGGTGACTTTGCTCGGTTGCAGCCGCAGCTTGCTGCGCAGGTGCTGTCATTCAATGCCGCAGTACTGGGCAAGGTTGTCCCGGTGGACGAGGACCTCAGTGCAATTAACGCAGAGCTGCTCGAGGGCGTGGACGAGTCTCACCCCGATATTGAAGTCCGGCAAGAGTTGATCGGCTATGACTACGATGGTGCATTTCCGCTGTTGATTCGGTATCTGACTCCGACCGGCCTGCGGGGTTTTGTATTGGCCGCGTTGATGGGAGCAGTGATTAGCTCCCTGGCATCGATGTTGAACGCAGCTTCCACCATCTTCACGATGGATATTTACAGGGAATGGTTTAATAAGAATGCGGCGCAGAATGTGCTGGTGTGGGTAGGTCGATGTTGTGTCCCGATAGGCGTAATCGTCGGGTGTCTGATAGCGCCGGTGTTGGCAAATCCCAGGTTCAGGGGAGCTTTCGCTTTCATTCAAGAGTTCCAGGGATTCGTATCACCCGGCGTGCTCACCATCTTCCTGTTCGGATTGTTTGTGAAATGGACGCCGCGGTGTTGTGGAGTCCTGGGGCTGATTCTTAGCCCTATTATCTATGGAATTCTGTTCTTCGGCTGGGGTGAGATGGCATTTCTTAACCGTATGGCAATCACAGTAGGTGCTATTGCGGCCATCCTGCTCTTAGTGACATTGATCAACCCAATGAAGGAAAAGATTGTGCTGCCGGAACAGACGAAGATTGAGTTGAACTGGTCTAAGGGTTCCGTGTACTTGGGTGTGCTCGTGATACTTTTGACAGTAGTGCTTTACATCATATTCTGGTAAGACAGGATTCACGAGTAATTTACTGATAAGGATTTAAGAATGCAACTAACAGCCCAAGGGCGCACAGCATTAGATAAGATCCTGAGCTTTTCGAAGGACAAGGGCATTGACATCAAGGGTGGGAAAATAAGAAGGACATCATCGCGCTTCTGTCTGGGTGTCGAGCATGGTGATTACAACGGCACTGAACTTTTCGGCGTTGGAACTGACAGGTTCATCTGGCTGGCCTATAAGCCTAATGGCTCTAACAAAGTCAGACTCTTTAGCGGGAATTTCCCCAACGATGGATTCATTGAATTTGTGCTGGGAAATGTCCCTGAGCCAAAGTCGGCCGAAATAGCTCAGACGTGGGGGCGGTTCGCGTACGGCGTTGAATATATTTTAAGGCGGGAGGGCCACAAACTCTCACAGGGTATTGACGGCGTTCTTTACGGGAACATCCCCGGCGGCGGAATGAGCCGGTCGGCATCTTTGACTTTGAATCTGATTTTGTCGCTGTTCGATGCCAACGGTATCGAGGTCCAGGAAAAAAACAAAATAGTGGATCTGGCTCAGGCCGTCGAGAATGATTATATCGGCTCACCCTGCGGAAAGCTCGACCAGACGATGATACTCTTTGCCCGCGAAGGGATGGGGACATACTACAATCCCAATGACCGCTCAATAGAGTATCTGCCGATAGGATCAGGTGCGAGCGATTTTCGGATAGTTGTTCTTGATACCGGTACAGACCGTCCCGGCCTGGAAAAATCAACATACGCAATCCGCAGAGCCGAATGTGAGAAGCTGGTTTCAATACTTCAGAAAGCCGATTATGATATATCGTGCCTTGCAGACATCAAGGACGAAACCGTTTATAAAAAAATTATAGACGAGTTCGGTGAAAGTCACCCGGATTTGTGCGACCGATTAAGATATATTTTCAATGCTCAAAACCGCTTCTACAAAATGCTCGAAGCCTGGAAAGCCGGTAACATTGAAACTGTTGGACAAATATTCAGAGTTGATGGTATCGGATTGCGCAATGATTACAAAATCTCCGGGCCGGAACTGGAAACGATGTGTGATATCGTCCGAACCGTGCCGGGCGTTTTAGGAGAGCGGATGTTAGGAGGCGGTGACAAGGGAGCATCTGGCGCTTTGGTCCGGGCTGAATCTGTCGAAGCAGTAAAGCAGGCCGTTGACACGGCCTATCCCCGCAGCCGGCCGGACTTCGCCGAAAAGTATGCCTTCCACATCTGCAAGGTTGTGGACGGTGTCCGTCTCTATGAAGGTCTGTTGTAACAGGAACAAAAGCTAATGCCGTTTCTAAAAAGTGAATGTAATATTCTATACGCATTGTCATTCCGACCGGAGCCTCCGTTTTTGCTTTCGCAAGAAAGCACGGGGGCGAAGTGGCCTGCCCTGAGCGTAGTCGAATGGGAGGAATCTATTTCAATAGCTTCGTCGAAGGCGAATCAAAAAGTTAGAATTATTTATTGCAAACGGCGCTGATTATGTCCGAAGAATACCCATCATCAGCAAAAGGTGTGTTTGAGGCAATCGTATCTTCCAATAAACATATTGGACACCGATTCTATAAGCTAAGATTGGAGTTTTCAGGAGCCGGTGCGAGGGCTTTTGCTGATTTTAGTCCCGGCCAGTTCGCAGAATTAGACCTTTCCGGTACCGCCCTGCCGCCCGCAGAAGCCATACCCGATGACCTGCACGATGCCGCCGGGCGCAAAATATTGCTGCGCAGACCTTTTAGTTTTACCGACGTAACCGCCGAGAGAAATAAGACCTTCGCCGACCTTCTTTACTGTGTTGTAGGGCCGGCCACCTTGCGAACGACAACTTTATCATCCGGCGATTCTCTCAGCGTAATCGGACCTCTGGGAAATGGTTTCTCTGTCCCGGAAGGTAAAAAAACCGCCCTTCTAATTGTCGGAGGGATGGGGGTCCCCCCACTACTGCATCTGGCAAAACACCTCACAGCAGATTCCCAAGCCAAAAGGATTGAAGTGATTGCATTCGCCGGTGCGAAAACAGCAAAGGAGCTGCCCTTCGAGGGCCAATTGGATGAGATTTCACAGCAATTAGGATTTTCAATACCGGAGTTTGCCAGGTACGGCATAGAATCACTGGTGGCAACGGATGATGGCTCGGCTGGGTATCACGGATTTGTTACCGATTGCCTCGCCGAATGGCTTGGCCAGTCTGATTTAGCCGCCAGGGATACGATTATTTACGCCTGTGGGCCGCAGGCAATGTTGTCAAGAATGGCTGAACTCGCCAAAGAAAAAAATATCGACTGCCAGCTCAGTATGGAACGAAGAATGGCCTGCGGCATCGGCCTGTGTCAGAGTTGCGCCATCGAGTGTAGAGTGGAGGGCTCTAACGAGACCGTCTATAAAATGTGCTGCAAGGACGGCCCCGTCTTCGACGGCAAAGAGGTTGTCTTCTAACCACTTTCAAAAGACCATGACCAAATAAATTATTCGCCGCTATACCCACCCGCTCCTTACTATCGAAGGTCCTGTTTAGGCCTCCTTAGCTTCCTTATCGCTTCGAGCTGCAAGACAGCCTCCTTATCTCGCGGTCGGTTCATCGACTTTTTTGATTTAATCAATGCATTTAGGCTCAGCACACGCACCTTCATTTCTTCAACTTCAATAAGCTCGCTTTCCCGTTTGACCTGACTGTAGTCTCCAAGACCATCTATGAAGCTTAAGCAATCTAATTGACCAATGTCCGTATCGAGATACAAATTTTTGAATTGACCGCACGCCTGCTCCGTCAGTTCGAGCTTCTTGCGTTTCGGCGTCATTCGGTGTACAGGGTGTAAATCTGAGATAGCTCTTTGCAGCGCAATCAGAGTAGCAGGGCTAAAGTCGCAGCAGATATCGATATCCTGGGTTACATAAGTACATCCATGCACTACACCCGCAAAACCGCCTATTATTACAAAATCCACTCCGGCATTAACAAGCCTTTCAAGCAGGTTTAAGAAGTCTCTGCTCACAGTTTTCTCGCTTTCCGGAGTTTCTCCGCCGTATTAAGTGCGATTTGATGTCTCATTATACGCTCGGTGCAGCTTCTGTTGATATTATCAATCAGCATAGAAACATCTATCCCGTAGTCGATTGCCGCCTGGATTTCTGCCGCTTGCTGGGATTTACTCTTCGATAATTTTTTCTTCTTTGATTTCGCTGCCATGTTCTCAATTATAAGCCTCCTGCTCTATGGCTTCAACATTAAAGCTCCTGTTATCCACAGCTTTTTGAATGTTACTATGCAAATTTTTACTTTTGATATTTGATATTCTCAACGAATTGTTGCAACCTCAAACGTAGCTTGGGGATGGCCTACTCCATTCTCTTTGTTATGGTGAGGGGAAATAGCCTTTAGCCCTGAGCCAATCCGAAGGGCTAAGCACCAAAGAACCGTTATTACACGGTCTGTAATAGGGTCATTTTAGGCTTTGAACCGGGGTAAGATGAGTTTATAATGCTTTTATATTCGTTTTCTGATGTTCTCTTACAAGGAGAAAAAAAATGAAGAAGAAACTTTTCTTGATTGTCTTGCTTACGACTCTTGTTTTAGCCCAGATAGGCAAATGTGGTCAGGTTCTGCATGAAACCATTCAGTCAAAAGTCCGACTATCGGATGTTATCGTGATCGCACAGGTACAGAACGTTAAGCCAGGGAAGATACTGGCGAAACAGCGCAGCCAGGAATGGCACACTCTCTGTTCAATACAGCAAGTTTTGAAGGGTGACATATCAGACAAGGAAATCCCAGTAGCATTCCTGCTTCCCGCCAAAGGCATCACTATAGTCCCTAAGCCACATAGTTTAGCCAAAGGCAAAACATACATCCTGTTCTTAAGACAGAGTGGTAGCTCATATAGACTGATCACGCCATACCACGGAGATATAGAAGTACGCCAGGAATATGCGGTGTTCGATGAAGATTTGAAGAATGACAAAGAAGCGCTAAAAAGGTCCGCCAGTTCCATCAACGGCGTCCCAAGTGTAATGCTTTCTCACGATGCTCTGACTGAGAAGATACAGAAGCTGATGAGTAAGGAAGATGAAGCGCTGCGTCACAACATGACGATACCGCGCGAGCCGGTTCAGGACGAGAATTCGGGAAGGTGGTCGAGCCCGGTAAATGGGCTGCTTGGACACCTCGTTGTAAGAAATAAGCCAAACAAATATAATGAAACAATTCTTCTCGATATCGTTTTAGAGTTAAAGAACGTGTCCACAAAACCCATCGCGATCAAAAACGACCAAAATGCCTTGTCATTCAAACTTCAGGACTTAAGAGGTTATGACATTCCCCAGAGCGGCTATAGCAAAAGTGGACCGATTCCATATCCTCAGTGGGCTGTCATCCCAAGGGACTCATATTGGGGATTCTCTCTTTATGATCGCACCGTCGGCATACCGGGTGGAGAAGACACCTTTATCGCTTTGCCAAACCACGTGTGGCGACTCAAGGAAGGTGAATTCATACTTCATGCTACGCTCACTGTCAAAGACATCGGTGAAGACAGACCGGAAAATGCATGGTCAGGCGAACTTGTACTGCCGCCGTTGAGAATCTCGGTGGGTAGCAGTTCAAGGGTAAAATATGGCGCAGCGCCAGACTTGTTATGGATCGAGCCACCCAAGAACTACAACGGCACGTGGACCGTGTGGGGCCGCAACGGACAAAAACGCTATGAGATAGACTTCAAGGAGGGCAAATACCACGGCACATTTACCACGTTATACAGTAATGGGCAAGAATGCACCCAGCAGGACAATAGGAATCACAAAGCCCATGGTCCGGGCAGGGGATGGCACCCTAACGGCCGAAGAAGCTATGAGATAACCTATAAAGATGGCAAGCCAAATGGGACTTGGATACATTGGTACGATAACGGACAAAAACAGAGTAAGCGAGAATATAAGAACGGTGAGAATCACGGGACATACACGATTTGGCACAGAAATGGGCAGAAACAACTTGAGATCAACTACAGAGACGGCAAAAAGCATGGCATTGAAGCGTCATGGGACGAGCGGGGCAATGTTCATTACATGAGACACTATGAGAATGGTAAAGTTTTACGACAAGATAGCCATAAGTAAACCTGCATATGCCTTAACCATACCGCATGAGTCACGAGCAACGCTTACGCCACCGCAGCGTTTTCCTCGTCATATTCGCCAAATCTGACGCTTATCTTCTTGCTCACTCCCCGAATCTGCATCGTTATCCCGAACAGCACATCCGCAATACTCATCGTGCGTTTGGCGTGCGTGATTATTATGAACTGCGAATCCTTCTGAAACTCCCGCAGCAGCATATTGAAACGCTCATTGTTTGCCTCATCCAGGGCCGCATCAACCTCATCTAAGAAACAGAACGGCGACGGCTTCGTCTTGAAAACCGCAAACAGCAGCGCAAGCGCCGTCATCGACTTCTCACCGCCGCTAAGCAGCGATATACTTCTTGTCTCCTTGCCGGGCGGCCGCGCTATTACCTCTATCCCCGATTCGAGAATATCTTCAGCGTCCTCAAGTATTATGTCGGCCTTACCTCCGCCAAACAGCTTGCGGAAAATCTCCTGGAAATGTCCCCTTATCTCCTCAAAGGTTTGGCTGAATTTCTCTCTGCTCTTTTTATTAAGGCGGTTTATCAATTGCTGCAGTTGAGCTCTGCTGCTGTTAAGGTCCTGGACCTGGCTGCTTAAAAAGTTATGTCGTTTTTCAAGGGTCTCCTGCTCATCTATTGCATCGATATTTACATTACCGAGCCGTTCAATCTTACCTCGAAGTTCAGCTATCTGTTCTTTTACCTCATCCCAGTCAACCTCTTCATCCCTGTAATTTTCATAAGCCTCAGCTAAATCAATCTGAAGCTGCTCCTGCACTTTTTCGACCAGGTCCTGCTGTTTTACCTCTAATTGGCTCAATTCTATTTTAAGCTCGTTAATTTTTTGCTCGGTTTCCTCTTTTTCGGCGCGTCTAAGCCGGACAAGCTCCTCTGTTTGTTTTCGTTCTTCGAGCAGTCTTTCAATCTCTTTATGCAATAATCGGCTGCTCTCCTGGTTCTTTTCTTTTTCGACAAACAACTCCGACACCCCGGCTTCGCAGTTAAGAATGTCCCTTTGAGCCTGTAGCCATTGTTCGCTGCAGTTTCGAATTTCCTCCTCGGCTGTCCCGGCAGCCGTCCGGTTCTCCTGCATCTGGCTCTGTAGACTCAGAATTATCTGTTTCAATGCCTTACTTTGTTCCGTAATTTGCCCCAGTGCCACCTTCAAATCAGTAAGTCTGTCCACCAGTGTTTGCTGTTGTTGTTTTTGCTCAGCGTATTTTGCCTCAAGCTCTTCTATGTGCGCCGTTCTCTGGCTGTTTACCGCCTCCAGCTCCTCCAATTTCTGCTTCGAGTCATATTCCTTTTGCACGGACTGGGATATCTGTTCAGCCAACAGGTCAATCTCACTGGTTAACAACGGCTCCTCTTGTCTCAGCCGTTTTGTATTTTCTTCTATCACGCTGAGCTTCGAGCTTACCTGCATCTTTTCGGTGTTCGCTTCATAAATGGCCGTCCGCAAATCCTGACATAGCTCATCCAAATGTGCTTTTGTCTGGTTGTTCTTTTCAATTTTGCTTTCAATCGCTGAAACTTCAGAGGTAATATTGCCAATGGTTTCCTGCAGTTGACGCAGCCGGCTTTTGCGCGATATTAAACCGCTTGCTCTGCCCAAAGGCCCGAGTTTTATCGTCCCGTCGGAACTTAAGAATTCACCCTTCAAAGTAACAAACTTAAACTCACCTCCCGCCTTCTCCGCCAGCTCGACTGCCTCTTGTATAGAGTCAACAACTAACGTCTTGCCGAGTAACTTCCACGCCAACGGTGCGTATTTGCTGTCGAACTTTACAAATTCAACAAGCCTGCCTTTAACACAGTCAAATTCCGACCAGTCATTTTTGTCCACAAACGGCTCTATTTTATCAAGGCATATGAAATTCACCCTGCCGTCAAGGTTTTGTATTCTCTCTATATCATCTAACATTCTGCTTGTGCTGTTGATTACAAGTGCATCGGTCTGCCCCTCAAGGACCGCTTCGACGGCATTCGCATATTCGACATCGGTTTCTATTGTTTCCGCTAATATTCCTTCGACGTAATCAAATTTGTTATCAATTGACCTCTCCTGCAAAATGCTTTTAACGCCCGCTTTAAGCCCTTCGCGCCTTCTTTCCATATCTGTCAATATCGTCAGCTCGCTGTTCAGAGCACTTCGTACCTCTTTGCTATGGGCCAATCGCTTATTGTCCACTGCTAAAGAACCATCGAGCTCTTCGGTCTGTTTGCGTTTGGATTCTAAGCTCTCCTCCAATTCACCTAACACTTTTTCGATATCACTCAGGCGGGCATTATGTTGCGCTCTTTCGGTCAGCAGTTGCTCAAGTTCTGCATGGGCGGTTTCCGCCCGGCCGGCAAGACGGTCTTTTTGAGAGGACAAATTGTTGCGATAAACCGAAATGCTCTGGACTTCGTTATGAAGTTGAGCCGTCCTCCTGACCATGTCGATTATACCTGATTTCTCATCCTCCAAATGCGCCTCGAGCGAGGCACATTCGGCATTTACTTGCTGGATTGCTTTCTGGATTTGCTCAAAAGCTCCGCTCTTCTCGTAGAGCATCTTTTCACAATTTGCCAGCTCAGCGTCGTATTGTGCCGAATTTTTCTCAAAGAGGTTTTTCTGTTCCCGGAGCTTTTCAATTTTCTCTCTCGCCGATTTCTCTCTTTCCTGAAGTTCTGAAATTCTCGTTCTCAAAAAATCAATTCGCTGGAGCCGCTGCTCAATTTTGCTCCGAACAGACACAAGGGAATTATCTGTGTGGTTCAGCTTATGCTCCGTATCTATTATCTCTTCGCCTAATGTGCTTATAAGACTGTCCTGTCTTGCTATTTCCGCCGCTAAGTGTCCGAACTGTTCACCTAACTCGTCAAGGGCGGTTCCCCTCTCTTTCATCTGCGTGTGGTTCTTTGCATATTCAACCAGCGAGTAGTTCACCTGAAGCTCTTTGAGCTTTTGAGTATATTGCAGATAGTTTCTTGCTTTGCCCGCCTGCTGCTTTACACTTCGCAGTCTTTTTGCAACTTCCCCCAAAATATCTGCAAGCCGAAGCAGATTTTGCTCCGTTCGTTCCAGCTTACGAAGCGCTTCTTTTTTGTGTGCCTTATACTTGCTTATACCCGCCGCTTCTTCAAATATGAACCTTCTGTCCGTCTTCGATGCGCTCACTAAATGCTCAATCTGCCCCTGTTCAAGAATCGAATAGGACCTGGTACCTATACCCGTGTCCATAAACAATTCCCGAATATCTTTCAGCCGGCAGATTCTGTTGTTTATCCGGTACTCACTTTCCCCGCTCTTATATATCTTACGCGATACCTGCACCTCGTCGGCTTCGATTGGCAGCTGTCGTGTTCCGGTCCCATCAGGGTTGGATATCAACAGACTCACTTCAGCCGCCCCGAGAGACTTTCTGCTGCTGCTTCCGCCAAATATCACATCAGCCATCTGACCGCTTCGCAGGCTCTTGACACTCTGTTCTCCAAGTACCCACTTTACTGCATCGACGACGTTGCTCTTACCACAGCCGTTGGGTCCCACAATAGCGGTTATGGAAGAATCGAAAACAAAATCCGTTTTATCCGCGAAACTCTTAAATCCATTAAGAATAATTTTTTCAAGTCTCATTTCTTATCCTGCTGTCAACGTCCGGTAACTATTGTTGCAAAGGTCACGTAGTACTTTTAGACCAATATGCAATATTGTTATCGGCCGAGGGTTTGTCATTTCTTGATAATTAGCCGATTTTTGGTAAGGGTCCGGCCCAAAACTCCGCTTTTACAGCACCCTTGTCACACATCCGCTTCAAAAGAGCTATAACATCTGTATAAGTAACGCCTAAGCCTCCGCGTCCCTGCTTACCTTCTTGAAGCGGCTTTTCGCAGAGTGTTCGGATAATATCACCAAGCTCAAAGGTACTTTTCAACTGCGCTATCACATCAGGCCGTTGGGGATGTTTGCGGATTACCGAGACGTACTCCTGACCGGCCGGAGCGTTGATTGTTATATTACCGTCGGCTGAACGCACAAAAATACCATCACTGCAACGTATCGGCGCACCGAATAACACTATTCGAGGCTGCCCGCTGCGGGAAATAAAAATTGATTTGTGTGGAGTTTGTACTATCTGTTCCAGATAAAAATCATCGGCGATGACTTCTTGTGATACGGCAATATCGTCTAATTTCCGCAGCTGCTCATACGCAGCCAGCCTCATGTTAAAATCGTCGTCGCGCAGCAGCCTCTGCGATATTCTAACCGCATCGTTGCGTCTGGCACCTGTAGTTATTGACTCCAGGGCCTCCACTCGGTAAGCTGAACCTCTGTCCATAGCTATTTGTCTGAGAGTCACCAAACCCGCATAGCTGCCAAGATTAAGCATACATCTCGCTGCCCGAAGACGTACCTGCTCATTAGACACATTCAGCAAAACACCCAGCCCGCTAAGACTTTCATTGCCTATGGCCTCAAGAGCATTCTCACTCGCTTCCGCATCTTGCAAAGCAGCAAGTTTTCCAATAAATGTCTTTATTCTTTCTCCCGTTATTTCCGTGCTCTGGCTAAGATACGTTTCCTTCATTATTGAAATGAATCTTTGTTTTTGTTCTCTGTATTTAGCCGGCACTTTTACTTCGAGCCTGCCGGGCAAAACCACCTTAGCTGTGCCTTCGCCAAAAAGTTCGTTTAAGCGATTTCGAATATTGTTTGTGATTCTAAAATCAGGCTCGCCAAGCACCAGATTTACTTTGTACTCATCAAGGACCTTTCCTTTACCCAGGACAAATCCAATCCTTTTATTCGTTTCGGATGTGCTGATTTTATCAATAAAGACCGGCCCTTGGGCATCGGCTACAACTTTCGTTTTTATACCGAAGGTACCCACCGTCTTAAGCTCCGTGCCAAGCAGAAAGCCCCCTTCCAGGGAAGTCGTTTGTGTACCACCCAGGGCAGTAACTCGTACATCGAAATACTCATTTCTCGAAGCTACTGCCGGCATTATTCCCTCTACCAGTACTACCGCCGTATCGGAACCGCCAATAAATCTTTCAGTATTTATTGTGCGTCCGGGAAACTGCGTTAGAAGCTGTTGTGCAAGATACGCTCTAATCTGGGGCGGACATTCCCCGGAACCCGTCCCTCTCAGCCCACCAACCAGGCCGTATCCCTCAAGGCGGACCGATTCCGGCCAGGACACCTTGGCTAATGAACCTATCGTGACTCCTAAATCTGCCGTCGATATAAGGTCCCTTGCCCCCCCGCCGGCCCTGCCCTGCTCACCGCAGCCGGCTATCAATAAAACGATTAGTAGGGACAGGCCTATGTGCCTGCCCTTTATTCTCGTTACACAAACCGTTTTTCGAATAACAATATTCATACGGCTGGACACCTAAAACAATGATAATTTCGCGGCTGAGAACTCACCATAAATAATACTGTGCCCGTTTATTTCCGTCAAACCTAATTTGCAACATTCCAATATTACTTAGGCCGTCGACAGTAACTTATCGAAGTATTCATTTGCCCCTGCAATATAACGCTCTTCCGGGATAAGCGGCTTTTCCAGCTTCGACCTCGTTCCTTCCGAGAGCCGCAGGCTTTCTGCTATCTCCCTGCCTGCTGTTTGAAGCAGCTTTTTGTATTTGCGAATTACAGGCTTTAAGATCAATGGAGCATCCTTCAATATAGCACCGCCGCCCCTGTATATCTCGCCTATAACTTCGGTACGCATATTCCTGGCTACTCTCTTAAATAGCAATTCCAGCACCTGAAAATGGCTCTGCTCCGGAAATCCACAGTTCGATATAATAACCAGTTTAGGACGTTTTTTATTCCTGATTATATGTACGCACTCCCCGCCCTCGTCTTTTTCAAAATGCGGGTCGCCGCCCGGAATAAGTCTGTCCATAAAATTCTTCATAATCCCGGTAACATTATCGACATAAAGCGGCGTCGCAAAAACAACAATATCCGACCCGGCAAATTTCTTAAGCAATTCCGCCATATCATCTTTAATTACGCACTCTCCAGGCGTCTTCAGCCAGCAGCCAAAACAACCCCTGCAAGGCTTTATCTCTTTCCTGGCAAGAAACACGTTCTCAACCTCAGCACCGCCCTTCCTGGCCCCCTTCATAAAGGCCTCCACCATAACGTGTGTATTGCCGTTTTCAGCCCGTGGCGACCCATTGAATATTGTAATTTTCACTGCCTGGTTCTCCTTTGCAATCGTCTTTGAAATTTTCTCATTTGCAGATTATTCGCCAACCATCTGGCAAATAACAGTTCTTGTTCTCGGCCTCGTATCAAAATCAACCAAGATGATTTGCTGCCACGTCCCTAAGGTTAATCGCCCATCAACTACCGGCACACTCAGAGAAGGTCCCAGCAGCGAGGCCCGAACATGGGCATGGCCGTTGTCATCGTGCCAGGTCTCTTCATGCTCATACCTTGCGTGCTCAGGTGCGATTTTCTCAAAAGTCGCCTCTATATCATAATTAACCAGCCCCGGCTCATATTCGGTCGTTGTAATCCCCGCCGTCGAACCAATATTGAAAACCGTAACAGTCCCCTCCCTCATATCCGATTGTGCCACAGCTTCGCTGACCTGCTCGGTAATATTAACAACATCGCAGTTGCCTTTTGTTTTGACTTTTATCGTTTCCGTCTTGACCATTTGCTATAAACCTTATCTTCAGCAATATTATGCATCATAAACAGCAGGAAAGATAACCAATATAATCAATTTTTGCAACCCTCACCTTCTGACTTCTGTCATCCACCATCTGTCTTCCGCCTCTTACCTTCTGTCTTTCGAAATCCTTTGAACAAATATTTGAAAGTCCAATTTGAATTCTGTATCGGCTGAGATTTCACTTGCTATACAATGGTATTTACGAACAGCTGGGTTGATTGTGAGTATATATAATTAAACAATAAATGTATCAAGACATAAAATTAGGTATATAACGATGAAGATGGAAAAAGAATTTATTCGCAGACATTGGGGCTTGTTGCTGATGCTTTTCTGCCTCGTTGCAGGTGGCGGATTGGATGAATGGTTATTAACTGCCAAGGCAGATACAATCCAATCATTGAACAACTTAGTCATCGACGATTTCAATCGCCTCGAAGGCCGTAAAAGTGGCCTTATCTGGACCTCGATAGCTGACCAAACGAAAGATTACCGTAGAGTTGGCAGGAAACAGTTTGTGCAAAACAACGGCAGGTCCTGCCTGAATATAAAGGAGCTTGTACCAACGAAGAAAAACTTGATTATAGTTGGCACTAAAGACGCACCGGATAATCCCAGTGACCTGAATTTTGCAGGGCATGATGGTATTTACTTGCGGGCGAAAGGCACCGGCGGGCAATGGACACTCGGCCTGTGGATAAAAAGCAAAAAAGCTGGAACCCAGCTTTATCAGGCACCTTTCGAGCTGAAAAACCAATGGCAGGAATCCCGCCTGCCATTTCGTATGTTCCGCTCAATGCCGACAAGCAAGACCCTGAATAGTCGGGAACTCTTCAGGATTGTCACTATGCCCGCACTACAGCAAAGGACCGTAGAGATTTTCCTGGATGAGATTGGATTTTACAAGGAGCAAAAAATGTATAAAAAACTAACTCCCGAACAGGAGAAGATTATTATTCACAAGGGTACCGAACGCCCATTTAGTGGTAAATATAACAACTATTACGAAAAGGGAATCTATACCTGTATGCGATGCGGAGCGGAACTGTATGAATCGTCTTCGAAGTTTAAGTCCGGCTGTGGCTGGCCCAGCTTCGATGAACAGATCGAAGGAGCTGTTAAATGGCAACGCGATGCGGATGGCGTTCGGACAGAGATTACCTGCAATCAATGCGGGGGCCATCTCGGACATGTCTTTCTGGGCGAGAAATTAACACCGAAGAACACACGCTATTGTGTGAACTCCCTCTCGATGGACTTTATACCGGCCAAAAAGCAGCAGCAGACAGCCAGAGCCATATTCGCTTCCGGCTGTTTCTGGGGAACGGAGTATTATTTTCAGCGAGCCCCCGGCGTAATCTCTACGACTGTTGGATACACTGGCGGCCACGTCGACAATCCTACATATAAACAGGTTTGTACCGACACGACAGGCCATGCCGAGGCCGTTGAGGTCTTGTATGACCCGGCGATAATCAGTTATGAGCAGCTGGCCAAGCTGTTTTTTGAAACACATGATTTTACACAGCTCAATCGCCAGGGGCCCGATATTGGCACGCAATATCGCTCTGCGATTTTCTATTTGGACAATGAGCAGAAACAGCTCGCCACACAGCTAATCCAGACGCTTAATCAAAAGGGTCACAATGTCAAGACTCAGATAGCACGAGCCGATAAGTTCTGGCCCGCCGAAGAATATCACCAGGATTATTACGACAAAACTAAGAAGCTCCCCTATTGCCATGTATACAGACAGATATTTTAAACCACTCCTCTTATATACACCTCAGTCGGCAAGATGAGCTTCAGTCAATGCTGTCTTTTACGAGTATCGAGATTCTATTGCCGTGTTTAAAAAGTGAGTTTAACATTTTATACATACTGTCATTCCGACCGAAGCCCCCGTTCTTGCTTTCGCAAGAAAGGACGGTGGCAAAGCGGCCTGCCCTGAGCGTAGTCGAATGGGAGGAATCTATTTAAACAGCATCGCCGAAGGCGAATCAAAAAGTTAAACTTATTTATTGGAAACGGCACTAAAATCAAGCATCCACCCATCTACTCATCCACTCATCTACTCATTTACCTATTTATACACCTTAAAAAGTTCGTTACTACCTTCGCTTCTACTGCCTTATATCTATAGAGACGCAGCTACTAACGGCGTCAAAATAGAAATGTGCTTAATGCAGTAAAAAAAATGGCAGTAAAAAAACGAGCTTCTCGAACTAAAAAAGCACCAGCGGAAATCCGAAGCTCAATTCAAAACCAACAAAACAAACGAAAGGAGTGCTAAAATGAAATCGCTCATAATCACCATCATAATTGCAATACTGGCAATGTTCATTACCGGCTGTACCTTTGTCAGGGAGTATCACCGCGGGTACGCTCGCCATGAAGTAATCGTAACCAGCCCGCGACATCTGCCCATTGGGCCGGGACACCCGAATCGCCCCTCTGCTCACCACCGCATAGAAAGGGGTGACTATCCCAGATTAAGGCCAATGCACCGGTAACCCAGTGTTATATTTAGCCTCTGCCCTGAGCGAAAATACCTGCCCTGAGCTTGTCGAAGGAGTGGATTTTATCAAGGGTTTTTGTTTAGCCGTCGTCGGCAAGCCTGCCCTGAGCTTGCCGAAGGGACGACACCCCAATGCCTGCCCCAGTATTTCTCTGGCGGAGGTAAATGGGTGCCGGGGCCTCTGGGCGGAGTTATATTTTCTGCCCTGGATGTTTATCCCCGGTATTAGCTTCCTTGCTTGCCGAGCTTACCCCTGAGAACTACTCCCTTGACTTACTGCAGGGGGCCGGGGACCTATGCACTTTTTTACATTTTTTTACTTACCTTACCCGTTAATTTTAACGATGATACAAATAGCAAAAGCGGGACTTTACAGCCTTGATCCAACCGTAAAAGAAAACCTGACTTAGGATAAGCTTAAGCCCACATGGCCAATGAAAAATGGATTATCAGCGCAGGGACTAAATTTTCTGATTCTATAAACTATATTTGTCAACCAATGAATTACGATGAACGTTCATATAGATAGATATTGTGTAAATATCCATATTTGCAACAATTATGGTGTTTTGACTATATATTTGAATAGATGAGTCAAATGAAAGGAGAACGCAATGGACCTTAAAAAGCACTCGAAAATCATTGGTGTATTCATATTTGTTTTCACCTCTGTCGCACTGGCCGAGCCCTCTCTAACGGTCTATAACCAGGATTTTGCGGTGGTGCGGGACCAGCTGAATCTGAACCTAAAAAAGGGTATAAATGAGCTGAGTGTTACCGATATCACCGCACACCTTGAGCCGGACTCTGTTATCCTTCACGATCCCAAAGGCAAACGTGCCATACAGATCCTCGAGCAGAATTACCGCGCCGACCCCATTTCACAGGGACTTCTGCTGTCTTTATACGAGGGTGAGGAAATCGAATTTCAGGCGAGTGAAGATAAAGTGATAAAAGGTAAAATTATCCGCAGCGGTTATGTCCCCCACCAGTCAGGCATGCAGCGATATGGCTCCAGATACACCCAACGCCAATATCAAAATGTCTCAACCTCTCAGCCCATCATTGAAGTTGAAGGAAAGCTGCGCTTCGGCCTGCCTGGACTGCCGCTTTTCCCTTCACTTTCGGATGACACTATCTTGAAACCGACTATTCACTGGGTGCTCAACACAGACAAAAGCGGAAAGCTCAACGCCGAGCTTAGCTATATCACGGGAGGAATGAGCTGGAAAGCCGACTACAGTATGCTCGCTGCCGAAAAGGGCGATAAGCTCGATGTAATCGGCTGGGTCACAATCGATAATCAAAGTGGAAAAACATTTGATAATGCACGCATTAAACTTATGGCTGGCGATGTGAGCAAAATCCAGCCAGACCAGGACCGCTATGACTATAGCGGAATGATGTATGCTCGGGAAGCTGCAAGTATGCCCGCGCCCGTCTCGGAAAAGGCCTTTGAGGAGTATCACCTTTATACATTAAACCGTCCGGCCACGCTTCACGACCGAGAGACCAAACAGGTTGAATTCCTGCGCGCTGAAAGTGTAAGTAGTCAGCGGCTGTATGTCTATGATGGCGCCAAGATTGACCACAGGCAGTACCGGGGCTATTCATCTGAGAATATCCGGCGGAACAGAGACTACGGAACGGATTGCAATCCCAAAGTATGGGTTATGAAAGAGTTCGAAAACTCAGAAAAAAACAACCTCGGCATTCCTCTGCCCCGCGGTGTTGTGCGGTTCTATCGCCGCGATGATGATGGACAGCTTGAGTTCACCGGCGAGAACATTATCGACCATACACCGAAGGATGAAACCGTTCGGGTTTATACAGGCAACGCCTTCGATTTGGTAGGTGAAAGAAAGAGAATCGATTATCAAATTGATACGGCCCGCAACTGGCTGGACGAAGCATTCGAAATCAAAGTACGCAACCACAAGGACAAGGACACCGTAGAAATCAGGGTTGTTGAACATCTGTATCGATGGATCAATTGGGAGATTGTGGAAAAGTCAGATGATTTTGTTAAGACCGACAGTCAGACCGTTGAGTTTCGTGTCCAGGTCCCTGCCGGCCAAGAAAAAGTCGTTACTTATAAAGTGCATTACACATGGTAAAGTTTTGCCGTTGATAGCAATGGCAGGTGTAACTGAGTTTGTACTGATATGATTAGCCCAATCCCTTCGGTCTGGATTGAAGTGCTCCGTATTTACTCATTCACTCATCTGCTAATTTCCACGATTCACGTGATACGAGTCATGGGCTTTTACCCCGTGAGACACAAAGCATTATCTCACCGCTGCCAATTAACTAATACCGCCTGATCCCCTGATTCCTGATATCCTGCACTCTGATTCCCTAATGTCCTGATCCACTGATTCTCAGATGTTCTGAACCCCCGGTATCCTGATTTCCTTTTCTCCATCCTCTGCCCCTCTGCAATCTTCGCTAAACGCTGTTTTTAGTCGATTTCCCGCCCAACTCAAAACTCAACATCATTAGATTCGCTTATATATGGAGAGCTAAAAACTCAAAATCCTGTGTTATTTTTCAAAGCTCCACATCTCTGCGGTCATCTCTTCGGCAGCCATCCAACCGACATGCCAGTCGAGAAACAGACAATTGCAGCCGTTTTTATGTCGGGCCCGTGCGACACGTCTGCCTCCGCCTATGTCCTGACTATCAGAGTTTGGCAGATGGCTCGGACGGAACACGTCACATCGAGTCACATCCCTGTCGCTCGCATTTTTAAGTATGGTCCGCCATGGCCCGTTCTCATTGTCGGCAAGGTAGATAGTAGTGGCGGGACTCTTACAATCGGTCAGCTTGGTCGGCACGCCTTGCATCCGCCAGCCGTTGTCACTGTCAATTCCCCAGCCGTTGACGACATAGCAAACGGTTTGTTCTTTGTCTGGATAGCTCGGACAGCGAAATATCTTGACGTTACGGTAATCATCATCGATGGACTTCTGTGCCAAAAAAGGCATAAAAAGCTGGAACCAGGGCTTTATATCTCCTCCCCATTCCGCTGAGCGTGGGATGTACAAACTGTAATGGTCCGCATAAAAGTTCGCCGCCAAGCCTATTTGACGCAAATTATTTCTGCAAACAACGTCCCTGCCCTGTTCCCGCGCCTTTCGCAGCACAGGGAACAATATTCCCATCAACAACGCAATGATGGCAATCACCACCAACAGCTCTATCAATGTGAATCCCGTTAGAAAACTCCGGTGTTGTTGCCGGACGTCTGTTTCCCCGTGTCTTTCGGGAAATCCGCCGCTTTCCCGTTCTCGTGTACTCATGCTCTCGTGCTCTTGGTCACTTATCACTTTTGCTCTTGTGCCCTTGTGTTCTTTTGTTCCAATCAACCAATGAACTAATTCACTAATACTGTCACTCGTCCTCTGTCTTCCGTCTTCTGCCTTGTGCTCTTATACCTATAACTATCATATGCTTTTAGTCTCTGAAAATCAAAAGAAATGTCCCCCGTTTAGCATTTGCGAATTTCAACTTCACCATCACGTAAAATAGGCCCCGTAGCATAAAGCAGTCTTCAACCTTGCTGCGGGGTAAGAGTATAGCGGGTTTTATGGAGACTAATGTTTTGCAAAGCGGAACGATTCATAAAAAAGCCCCTGCTTTGCGGAGGAGAAGATTGAACAAAGCAGGAGCTTAAGCGATGGAGGATTTGCGCCTTCGTAGTTCTCTTTGGATCCGTTTTGTGTGTTTTTTTATTCGCCCCTGACGGTCCGGGTCAAGTAAAATGAGAGTTTCACCATCTATCTTGTCAATCGGAACATATTCGTCTATCCTAAAATCTCTGGTCATGTGGCAAGCCAGCGAGCAAACGTCGTTAAGGTCTCCGACTAACAAAAATCCACTATCCAAATAATCCTGTTCTGTAAAACAATCAAATCGCATTTGGCATCTTGTTGTAATTTTTCCCAAGCCATATTCTACGATGAACATCGCAGAAGTCCTGGCCCCGGCTTATTTCCAGACTCTTTATTCAGATGAAGCTATTCCATACTCTTTACTACCTCCATCCTTGGAAAACTAATCTACAAAGACTATAACTATGTGCCACTGTTGATACTAAACGTAACGTTTTTTTTCCCTCAATTCTACTATCGAGCCAACCGGCTCAGGACGACGAGTCCGCCCCTAAATGGCCTCCGAGGCGATTTAATTGAAAGCTGATGGCCGTTCTGTGGGCTGGCTCAAATGACAAAAAAAGGCTGCAAGCAAGCACTCACAGCACTTTTAAGAGCTTATCCGAATAACCGGGTCGTTATGAGGCCGAGCGAAAAGTTCGAGGCCAAGGCGGCAGGCCAAAAAGGCTCGCCAGGCGTGGTTTTCTCCACGTTGAGAACGTTTTTTCACCGACAACGCAGGCATCGGGCTTTGCAGCCGGCCGCAATAGAGCGGGTTATTGGGATAGGCTCTAAGTCCCATATTCTGATAAAGTTGCTCACAGAACACGCCGATGAATGGTTATTAAAAGTTAAGTTTATTGACTCTTGTGAAAGGAGATAAATTATGGTTAGAGAAAAAAAATTTCAGGTCCCGGAAGAGCCGCAACAGACATCGTTCGAAGAGCCGCAACAGGCAGTAGCTGAAGAGCCTCAAGAGACACCTTCCGAGGAGCCCCAAGAGATACCATGGGAAGAGTCTGAAGAATCACCTGTAGATATCGAAGAAAATTAGTATTTATTTGGAGGGAGTCAGATGAGCAGTCTGGCCCCCTCCTTTCCTTTCAAAGTCGGACCGGTCAAAGAAAAGGCGGTGACACCGGCTCCGTCCTCCGGTTGATTATTGTATGCCTCTACGGGGCAATAGCCCCATAAGCACAATTAAAGCTATGCCTGTCCAATTCGTGTTCGTTTCTATAAGGTACGCCATCTTTTCACTCTCGCCTGCTCTTCCTTTGCAGGCTTCAAGAATAAATCAAAAGCCTTGGCTACGAGCAGAAGAACAACCAGACCAAACACGAGCAGAAACATAGCGAGCGAGGAGTTGAAAACAGGAGATATAATCTTGTTTAAGCCTGACCATGAGTAGGGATTATGAAGCCACTGCAAAAAGTTGGTCGGCAGAACTTTGTCCAATACCAACCTTGATTCGAGAGTTCTCCAGTATCCTTGCTTCAGCCAAACAAAGCTTTGGTATGCCAACACGGCTATACCTGACAAGGGTATCGAAAACACTACCAAGAGACAAAACGCTCTGAATTTTTGTCCAATTTTCATTTTAACCATTTTTCTGCTCCAATTTGATTCTTGAGAAACTACTGATAACCTACCATTTGCTGATAGCTCTTACCCACGATTCAAAAACCTGATCCCGATGAGGTAGATTAAATAACAGCTTCCTCCCCCATTTTACTGCTGAACAGGCTCTATATCCAAAGTCGATGACTTAGTACTGCCCTCATACCACCGCTTTATTACGAAACGTACACCCACATCAATTATGCTCACTTCGCCCAAAGCTGCATCATAATAGAAAATTCCGTTATTTTTTATCGTAAAGTTCTTAGCGGTAACAGACCCGTGCAAGACTGCATTGTTCTTAAGAATGATATCTGCATTGGGAGCGTAGACAGCCCCGAACACATCGCTGTTATTCTTTAATTCGAAGACCTGTGGATCCGTACCGGTAGCATACAGTATGAAGTCCGCGCAGTTACCGCTCGGATTATTGATTCCCGCACCGTTGATGCAAGTAATATTTCCATCCACGTATAAGGTTAAAGACGAACCGTCGTTTATCCGAATCTCGCTGAAGTTGTCCATATTAACATTGCCGGTTATGTAGAGTACAACATCTCCACCACTTATTTCAAGTATCTCGCCATTGAGTGAAGTAATGCTCGTATATCTTCCACTGTCCGCAGGGCTGAGCACAGTTGTGCTCAGGACATCTATCGTACCCATATCGGGCAGTGTCGGCGGAGTTATTGTTGGCAACTCATACTCCTCGCTGAGGGCGTATGTTACGCCGGTAGTAGTACCTCCGCTCTGCACTACAGTTTCAGGATCGCCGCCAACACCTACTACAATATCCCCATCTATTATGCCGCTTCCAATGATTATACTGCCGGGCGCAGTGCTGTGAGTGCCAATCTGTATTTTTAAGTCTGTCTCTCCTGTATCCGAGTTATAGCCAACAACCTGATTATTATTATCCATTAAGATTGATTCTTCCACAAAAATCGCATTATCAAATAATCCCTTCAGCCTTAAAGTCGCTGAGACTGTTCTTTGGGCCTGATCGGCTCTTCCAACGGACGTAATAGTATAGCCGCTGGTGAGGTCCCCTGTAACTGTGTAACTATATGTTGCATCACAGTTGGGCAATTTTGCGTCAATTGCCTGTGGTAGGATGTTTCCATCCCAGGGTAGAGTTTGCAATTTCTCGTTCATTCTAAACAAAGCCATTGTCAGCCCTGCGTCGGCAGCGCATCGTGCCATAATATCAGAGGTCGTTCGTATGGAAAAGACGCGGCTGTTCAGACCCAGACTGAGCAGTCCTGTTCCCATTGCAAGCAATATTAGAACCGCAACTACGGCCAGCGGAATGGCAGAGCCTCGCTTTTTTGATTGTAGCAGCTTTTTCATTTTCACCCCCCTCTCTTTTCAGCCATCTTGCTGCTCTAATTGATTCTTGAGAAGCTACTGTCAAAAGACCAAAAGAGTTTTTTCAAAAAACCAAAATCGGAAAATTTATTCCTGTGATATAGACACCCCGTTTATTGACTTGTAAACATATTATACCCTAATGACGATTTCAAGTCAACCCAAAGACTGTAAAAGGGCATTTAAGAAGCGATTTGTGGGCATTACGCAAAGAGATTAACAATCTTATCGGCCCGCACCAAAATATTTTTGAAGGCCAAAATCCCTTAGGATTTTCTTCTCATCCCACACCCAAGCCAAGTAGAAAAGCCCCTGCGGTGCGGAGGGTGAAGGTTAAAAGCGATAACACGCAGGGGCTTGATAACGACGTTAAAATACCGGGCCGGGAAGTGTATGGAGGAAAGCAATACACCTCGGCCTGGTGGAATCCCTTCTATAGTATTATACGATTGGCAATAAGTGAGAGTTCAGGGAGATGAACGGCGGATATAAAAAAGGCCCTGCTTTTAGAACAAGCGAGATTTTAAGGAGGGAGCAGGGGCATAGGTTTGTGTATTATTATAGACCTTTTTCGAGCAAGGTCAAGGGCATTTTATAGAAATAGGCTCTATAATACCCCTCAAATCGAGTTCGCCGTTTAAATGGCCTGTGAGGGGGTTCGAATAGTTCCAAAGATGAGGCAGTTGTTCACAGAAAAAATTTTATACACACTACGGCTAAAAATACGAACAGCATGAAGATGGTGAAATAAAATAACTTGGCGCCAATTGCGGGGTTGATATTCGCCGTGTTGAGTTTCACTTTCGGCTGCTTTTGTGTATCAGGCAGAACTACCCTGTGGATATACCTTGAAACGTTCGGCTTCTTCATCTTGTCTTTCACCTTTTCAAGCTCAATGCCAAGCTGTTCGGCTATCTCCGAACTGTGCAGGCCCTCGTAGTATCTCAGATAGACAATATCAAGCTCCAACTGAGTTAATGGTTTGTTTGGGTCTATCATTTTAGCCATCTTCCCGCTCCTATCTGATTTTTCAGATGCTACTGATAACAGCTCAGAATTTGTTTAATGGGCGTTTTTACAGAAGCAATGTTATGCTAACTATGGCCAATAATGAAAACACCAGGATGCCAGTCAAAACCAATACATCCACGACTATTCTTGGTCTCTTTTGTTTCGTTTCCATTTCTTGTACCTTTTGTTAGTATTTCAACATGTCTTTTGTGTGCTCAATTATCCTATTTCCAAAATCACAGGGGATCGTAATTAGGTGTTTCTATCCCCCTCGTCACGTGCGACGCCAATTTCTCGTACGCACCACCTCTATCTCCATCTTTTCATACTTCGAGAATAAATCAAAAGTCCTGGCTACGAGCAGAAAAACAACGAGACCAAACACGAGCAGAAACATAGCGAGCGAGGAGTTGAAAACAGGAGATATAATCTTGTTTAAGCCTGACCAGGAGTATGGATTATGAAGCCACTGCAAAAAGTTGGTCGGCAGAACTTTGTTTAATACCAACCTTGATTCGAGAGTTCTCCAGTATCCATGCTTCAGCCAAACAAAGCTTTGGTATGCCAACACGGCTATACCAGATAAGGATATCGAAGACACTAACAAGAGACAAAACGCTCTGAATTTTTGTCCTTTTTTCATTTTAACCATTTTTCTGCTCCAATTTGATTCCTGAGAAACTACTGATAACCTACCATTTGCTGATAGCTCTTACCCACAATTCAAAAACTTGATTCCGATGAGGTAGATTAAATAACTGCTTCCTCCCCCATTTTACTGCTGAACAGGCTCTATATCCAAAGTCGATGACTTAATACTGCCCTCACACCACCGCTCAATTACGAAACGTACTCCCAAATCGTCCACGTTGACTGTCCTTAGTGCTTCATCATAGTAGTAATTGCCGCCGGCCTTCAACTCAAAGTTATTGGAAACAGTAGACCCGTAAAAATCTCCATTGGCATAAAGAATAACATCCGCATTTGGGGCATAAATAGTTCCACTCCAATCGTTCTTTGCCTTGATATCGATGGTCTGTTGAGTTTCACTTGTACCATAAATTTGGAATTTCGTGGGCTCCTCAGGAGGATATTCGGCATTGATGGCGCTCTTTGCACGACAATGAATATCTCCATCTATGTAAATAGTCAATGACGAGTTGTCCTTTACAACAAGCTCGCACGATTCTCCGAGGTCAATATCTCCGGTGATGTATAAGACAACATCTCCCCCACTTATTTCCAATACTCCCACATTGTCTCCCTTTGTCACAATAATGTCGCCATATTGGCCGCTGTCTGCAGGGCCTATTATTACGGTTTCGCCCTTGGCGGTAATATCAGTTCCCATATTGGGCAGTGTCGGCGGTGGTATCAGTGGTAAGGGGTCTTCTATTATTCCACCGATCCTATCTCCAGTCGTCGCGCCCAGATCTTTTATAGCAGTATCAGGGTCACCACCAACGCCCACAGTAACGTCACCATCCACCGTTACACCACTATTGAGAATCACGCTCGAGTCCGCAGTGCTTTGGGTACTAATATCTACTTCAAAATCGGTCTCAAGTGGTTCTTCGGAGTTGTATCCATCGATGAGCGTATCAGGTTTCAATATCAGCTTCTCCTTCGTTAGAATCGCATACTCAAACAATCCCTTCAGTCTTAAGGTAGCATAGACTGTTCTCTCGGCTTGATCGGCTCTTCCAACGGACTTAACAGAATAGCCGTTGGTGAGGTCACCTGTAACTGTGTAACTATATGTTGCGTCACAGTTGGGCAACTTTTCATCAATTGCCTGTGGTAGGGTACTTCCATCCCAGAGGACTTGTTGCTTTTTTTCGTTCATTCTAAACAAAGCCATTGTCAGCCCTGCGTCGGCAGCGCATCGTGCCATAATATCAGAGGTCGTTCGTATGGAAAAGACGCGGCTGTTCAGACCCAGACTGAGCAGTCCTGTTCCCATTGCAAGCAATATTAGAACCGCAACTACGGCCAGCGGAATGGCAGAGCCTCGCTTTTTTGATTGTAGCAGCTTTTTCATTTTCACCCCCCTCTCTTTTCAGCCATCTTGCTGCTCTAATTGATTCTTGAGAAGCTACTGTCAAAAGACCAAAAGAGTTTTTTCAAAAAACCAAAATCGGAAAATTTATTCCTGTGATATAGACACCCCATTTATTGAATTAGAAACATATTCTACTCCAACGACGACTTCAAATCAACCAAAAAACTGCAAAAGGGCATTTAAGAAGCGATTTGTGGGCATTACGCGAAGATATGAAAAATCTTATCGGCCCACAGCAAAATATTTTTGAGGGCCAAAATCGCCCAGAATTTCCTCCTCACCCTCACCGCACACAAGCCGAGCAGTAAGAGCATGATCGGTTTAGTTTATTCCCAATGTGCATTTACTCCTCCCTTATTTTTTGTGTCCACCTTAGTGGCGCACCTGTGGCTTCTTTCTCAAATATTACTTTGTCTTTAAATATCTTGACAACAGTGACGTCGCCAATAGTATCTCCTTCATGGACTATTCTATCGTCGATCACGGCGGAGGCCCTATCTACACTGTAAACGATAGAACTTATGAGTACTTTCTGTGTGGCCTCGGACGCTGGGGGAGAAACTGAAGGGCCTTGAGTCGGATTGACTGTAATATCCAAAGAAGTTCGTGCGGAAAAGATCCGGCTTTTCAGACACATACTGAGCAGTCCTGCTCCCATTGCAAGCAGTATTATAAACGCAACTACGGCCGTCAGTAAGGTAGAGCCATCATTTTTTGCTTGTAGCAACTTTTGCATATTCACCCCCCATAATTTCGCATCATTACTGTCCATAATTTCGCATCATTACTGTTGATGCAAAATGTGTTTGTAAGTTATTTTCTCTCAACTTAAGCTCTATACTCACTGTATTACCTGTTACATTAAATCGCAGAGCTTCCACCTTATCATCAACAATAGTCTCAGAGATATTTCCTCCAACAATTTCGCTTTTAAGCGTAAGCTTTGAAGCTCCCGGCACAACAAAAAATCTCTTCCAGCTTCCTTCGTTGTCATTGTATATCCTTAGGTCCTCACCATTGGACTCTATTTGTGCTAAAGTTCCCGCTTTAATAGGACGGCTTATTCTCTGCATGGCATAGGAAGCGTCCCTTTGAAGATTCGCCCTATCCCAGGTACTATTCCAGCTTTTTTGACCGAAAAACAGAATCATACCGGCTGCTACAATCACAATAGTACCTGTGAACATCGCAATTGTAAGTTCTATAAGAGTGAAACCTTTTTGCACTTTTCTTTTCATTAGATTCACCTATTTAGGAGCAATAAGAGTAACCAGACTTACATTATTCTCCTTACCCACCGATCCCCAATTAACAGTAACTCTAACCTGTTTATATAAGCCGAGATCTTCTGTGAGCTTGTCCCATCCATAGTTGAAGGTTGAAAAAAAGCGATGGCTACTCCAGCCTGATATAAGGTAAGATCAGGCGGAAATATTAACCATTTATTCAAAAAGGAGTAGCCATGCAAAAGACAGAA
>Ga0307378_10001247_pt1 | contig 41796 bp, 34 predicted proteins | sample UN1MG_FD_202238 | JGI IMG/M metagenome (GOLD analysis project Ga0307378, IMG submission 202238) | Soil microbial communities from Risofladan, Vaasa, Finland - UN-1 | ecosystem: Environmental > Terrestrial > Soil > Coastal area > Acid sulfate soil | place: Finland: Risofladan, Vaasa | collected...
TTAAGTCTAGCTCCCCATCTTCTTTGATTTCGCTAAGGCTCCAATCACCCGAACCTGAATATCCGACTTTAAGACAATGATATCAAAATACAAGGTGGTCTATAGATTCAGTTATGTAAATAAAGAAATCGGACCTTAACTTGCCTATGTCTTAGCGCTGCGGAGGCGCATAAAGATGGTGCCCCCCCTACTAAATGCCAGAGGTAGGGTCGGAGATGTTTATGTAGAAGCGTAAAGAAAACGGTAGCTAATTATACTTAAGCTAAAAAATTTTAGCTAAACCATAGCCTGGATACACCGTCGGCTACACTTATTTCAGGAAAATTTGGGACTATTGCTATCGACTCTTTTGGCAGCATGGTTGCAGGGTTCTGCTGGATCACCGCCATTGAAACGACGCCCCGCGCAGATCCGGCAATGCCCCACTCTGTAATGGCAACGGATTTGCCAGGCCATGACTGTGAACTGCGTGGCCGATGTGGACGGAACCCATCGCGCGACTGGGTCGGCTCCACTTACATCTACCCGTTGGCTTGCAGGTCCCAGATTCCCGCGCTCGCGCTGAGAGCCGTTTTGCGGAGAAGTTTTCTGTAATTCCGCGTGTGCTTGACCAGAAGCTAAAAACTTTTTGCAATTACGTGTAAGTGAGTGTATATTACGTACGCTCTACAATCATGATACACGTGATTACACGTAACGAGATGGAGAAGATCTGCCGAATGAGCGTTTTGGCGATTGTTAATCAGAAGGGTGGGGTAGGCAAAACTACAACAGCCATCAACCTGGCTCACGGCCTAGCCATTAAACTGAATCAAAATGGTGGCGGGCGAGTATTGTTAGTTGACATTGATCCACAAGGCAACTGCACCAAAGCGCTTGGCGTTGATCCCGGTGATCGATGCATAAGCGCGCTCTTGGCTAGGACACGGAAGATCAAGGAAAGCATAATCCCTGACTTGCCTAAGCGGTCAGGGGGGACTGGGCGCCCCGGGCTTTTTTTGATACCGGCCACAGATCGGCTTGTGGGCATAACCGAGGAGTTGCTCATTAGAGATTTCCAAGGCCGACGCCTGCGCAGGGAAGGCGCGCCTATTGATGAGATTCTCAATTATCGGCTAGGCGGGCTACGCGAGGCGTTCAAATTCATCATTATCGATTGTCCACCTTCTCTAGGTTCATTGACAGAAGCTGTGTACAATTTCAGTGACAAGGCTATTGTTCCGGTCCGGACGGCAATGCTTGATGCGGCAGGCGCTGCCCAACATACCCAGATGATCACTGAGCTACAGTCGGCCGGACTACAAATATCAGTGAGTCTTATACTACCCACCTTCTACGAGCCACGGCAAATTCTGGCACAGAAAGTATTGCTAGAACTGGCCGCCAAATATGGGAAGCGGCGGATCGCGTACCCAATCAGGCAAAGCGTAATTATCCAGCAGGCACAGGCTTCGGGAGGACAAACGCTATTCGAATATCCCGGCGCTGAAGATTCATGGCCGAGGCTTGGTTATCAGAGGTTAGTGGAGCAAGTTTACAATGAAGGGTGATCCTGACGAAAGCTTAAGTTTCCTGGATGAAATAGCTGAATCGCCGCCGGCGAGCAGTAGGCGCAAAAGGCGGGGTAGGGGGGATAAGTTCGAGACCGGCTTAGAAGACGTTTCATACCGCGAAGCCGCCAGAGCTACGGCTAATAAAAGTATGGCCGGGCAGTATAAGCGTTACACAGTCTACCTGGCGCCGGAAGATATTGCGCACCTCAAGGAGGTTGCTGCAGAGCTAGAGCTCAGCCAAGCGGAAACTGCCCGGTGGTTTTTTCAGCAGATGTTCGTGTATTACGGGCAAGGGCTCCGACCAGAGATGGAGGAAGTCGTTGTCCGAAGGCGGCTGAAACAACAAGGTTAATGCAGGCAAGATGTGGTACTGACGCGCGCGTACCCACGCTACAGGGAAAATGTATAAATAAACGGTTCCAACGCAATTTGCTATACATTGAATAATCACACCAGTTTTATTGACTTTATTGGAATTGAGGATATGAGAAACCATGACAGCTTGGATTGGCCTCATTACCTCTAAAAAAGCGGGGTAGGGCTAGCTGAAGTCGGCGATGTAGACACACCGCTAAGCCAATCTCTCAGAATCAAGACCCGCGTGTCAAAAAATACGGTCGTTTAAATGGACCAGGCTGAGGTTTTCCTTCAGACAGTCAAAACCACTGTTCGGAAGTCTGAGTTGAGGTATCCACTTCATCAGACCACGCCAGCATTGTTGCTTGTTTACCGGGTCAGTTGAATCAATCATCGTCTTACGGCGCGCACCGCCACACCAATTACACATCACTGCCAAGTTCGACATTATTGGTACGTTGCAGTCCCAAGTCCTAGCATGCCTTTCCCAAATAGTCGTTTATCAGCTAAACCTTGTTTTGAACCAGGGCTGGGAGAGAGGTTCGAGGATGAGAATCAAATTCTTTTCTCTGTGAGTATTTGTTTTACTTGACTATTGTTACGTTATACTGTAAAAAGTAAGTAAATGAAAGTTTATGACGAGATATGAAATGCCGGGGCGATGAAAACCCATAAAGACCTCTATCTACAAGAACGACAAAGCGATATCGTGAGGTTGGTCTCAGAAAACGAGCGTGTTTCTGTATCTGAATTGAGTCATCGTTATGGCGTTTCCGAGGTTACGATTCGTTCCGATTTACAAGTCCTGGCGAATCAGGGGCTTCTTGTCAGGACGCATGGGGGCGCTGTACCCAACAATCAAAGAGTGACGATTTTGTCTTTAACCGCTCGACTTCAGCTCCAGGAACAGGAAAAACGACGCATTGGCCGGGAGGCTGCAAAGGGAATTAACAGTGGAGATGCAATCTTCCTGGACACAAGTAGCACGACCTTGGCTATCGCAAAAAATCTAAAGAAACATCGCTATCTGACCATCATTACTAATAGCCTTGCTGTTGCCCAGGAAATGTTGGATTCTCCTGGATCGGAAGTTGTTATGATCGGAGGTCGCCTGCGACGGGATACGGCTTCGCTTGTTGGAATTGAAGGTATAGAGATGCTTCGCGATTATCATATCCAAAAGGGCTTCTTTGGCATCCATGGCATTACTTTTGAAGCCGGGTTGACAGATGTAAGTGTTGACGAAGCAGAAGTGAAGCGTCCTCTTGTAAAAATGTGCCGCCAGGTGATTGCGGTTTTTGACTCGACCAAATGGGGCAAAATTGGACTGTCTACTTTCGCTAAACTACATGAGATAGATCAAATAATTTCAGATGACGCACCGGTTGAAATAGCAGAACAGATTCGTTCTCTCGGAATAGATCTCAAGCTCGTATAGAAAGAATAATAGGCATTATCTTGAATGTACCGCTAACAGACATAAGTTTTAGGATAGGCTAACAATTCAATGGCTTCAGCAATATTAATGCCAAAACAGGGTAATACTGTAGAGAGCTGTCTCATAATCGAGTGGTTGAAAGGGGTTGGAGATCAGATTGAGACTGGTGAAGTACTGTGTGTTGTGGAAACGGATAAAGCTACATTGGAAGTTGAGAGTACCGCTTCCGGTTCTATTCTGACACTTTACTTTGATGAAGGGGATGATGTTCCAGTCCTGACCCCAATTGCAGCCATTGGAAAAACTGGCGAAGATTTCGCTGGATTAGGTCCGGATACCGCTGAACCAAGAACAACCGGAATCATTGAACGTGGAGTAACTACAGATCCTAAAGTGGTTCGACGTGGTCTGGCAGCGAAATCGTCTCGGGTGCCGAATCCCATCTCCGCTATACCTAAAGTGGGCATCTCGCCAAGGGCTAAGAAGCTGGCTCAAGAAAAGGACGTGCAGTTGGCAAATATTAAGGGCACAGGGCCGTATGGGCGGATCATCGAGCGAGATGTGCTGGCGGTGTCAGCTCATCCCAGACTGACGCCAGTGGCCAGACGTATGATAGACCACGGGGAGTATACCGTACCCGAAGTGGATATTGGTATTAGTGGTCGTATCACCTCTAGAGATTTGATTCCTAGTGTTGATGCCACACAATACTCCCCGGCAAGCACGGAATCCTCGACAAGGGTGCAGGAAGATGTTCTTGAAATCCCTGTCAATGGCATCCGCAAGGTGATTGCCGAGCGGATGCTCAGCTCTGTGCAGACGACTGCCCAACTGACGCTCCATACATCGGCCGACGCCAGAACGCTACTTTCTTATCGCAGAAAGTTAAAAAACAGCTCGGAAAGGCTCGGATTACGCGAGGTGACTGTTGGTGATTTGATACTTTACGTCGTCTCGCGAACATTGCCTGATTTTCCGGAGATAAATGCATTATTCAACGGCGAATCCATATTCCGATACCATACCGTGCATCTCGCTCTCGCGGTGGACACGCCACGAGGCCTGCTGGTACCGGTGATCAGAAACGCCCAAATCCTAGGCCTTAGGCAGGTTTCGTTGGAGGCAAAGCGACTGGCGAATGCCTGCCAGAAAGGCCACATCAAGCCAGACGAACTTGCCGGGGGCACTTTTACGGTTTCCAATCTAGGTGCATTTGGAATTGAGAGTTTCACACCTATCCTAAATCCACCTCAGGTGGGCATTTTGGGGGTGGGCAATATTAACCTGAAGCCGGTTGATGTGAAGGGCAAAATCCATTTCTTCCCACACATTGGATTGTCTTTAACTATTAACCACCAGATTGTCGATGGTGCCCCAGGTGCACGTTTCTTAGAAACGCTATCAGATAATCTTTCTGATATCGAGCTATTGGTGGTCTTGTAGCCTGAACCATACCATTACTGTTAGACGATAAAGAGATCCGTTAAATATCCAAATACTTTACAACACCTTCAAGAATAGTGACATGAGGTAGACGATAAATGCCGAAAACCATCCTAGTTGACCCTGCTGACGTTCGCAAACCGTCAACCCTTCATTTCCCAGAAATACCAATGAATGCCTACGTCTCTGATCCAAAGGCCGAAGCACAGAAATATGGTACTGAAAGCCTCAATCGTATGTACCGGGATATGGTGTACATACGTGAGTTTGAGACAATGCTTGACCGGATCAAGAGAGAAGGGGTCTACGAAGGTGTAGAATACAATCACTTGGGTCCGGCCCACCTATCGGTTGGCCAGGAAGCGGCCGCCGTTGGACAATGTTACCACCTGACAGTGGACGACTTCATTTTCGGATCCCATCGTAGCCATGGAGAAATTCTGGCCAAGAGTTTTTCAGCAATTGCTCAATTGAGTGATGATGAATTAATCCAGATCATGGAATCTTACATGGGCGGCCAAATATTGCGAGCCATCGAAATCTATTCGAATGGTTCTGTAAAGAATTTGGCCGTGAATTACACACTTTACGGGACATTGGCTGAGATATTTGGCAGGGAAAATGGATTCAACAAAGGCATGGGTGGTTCCATGCACACCTTTTTCCCTCCCTTTGGTGTGATGCCTAACAATGCCATTGTGGGTGGATCGGCCGACATCGCCACCGGCGCAGCCTTATTCAAGCGGATCAACCACCATGCTGGAATCTGTATCGCTAACATTGGCGATGCTGCTTTAGGTTGTGGGCCGGTGTGGGAAGCAATGACCTTCGCAGCCATGGATCAGTATCGCACTCTGTGGGATGAGGAATTAGGTGGCGCACCGCCTATCTTGTTCAATTTCATGAACAACTTCTATGGCATGGGCGGCCAAACCGTAGGTGAAACGATGGGCTTTGGCACGCTCGCTCGGGTTGGCGCTGGTGTCAATCCTGAGGGTATGCATGCCGAACGTGTGGACGGATACAATCCAATTGCCGTTGCCGATGCTATCGAACGGAAAAAGAAAATATTGTTGGAAGGTCGGGGACCAGTTCTCCTGGATACGACCACCTATCGATACATTGGTCATTCAACTTCTGATTCTTCTTCTTACCGGGATAAAGATGAGATTGCTCTCTGGAGAGGGCACGATTCAATAGCGGGGTTCGGAAACTACCTCATACAGAACGGCCATGCAACTGATAGCACGTTAGAAAATATTCACCAGGATTCAGTTGAGCGAATTACCAACGCTCTGAGATCGGCGGCATCACTGGAAATATCGCCCAGGATTACCAGTAGGGGGAATAGTGTTGGTGACATGATGTTTTCTAACACATCCGTCGATAGGTTTGCCGATGATGTCCCGGAAGCATTGATACCTAAAGAGGAAAGCCGCTTTAAGATCACAAGCAATAAATATCGATTTGGACTGGAAGAGGGAAAAGCGCGTCCTAAACTCCGCTGTCTTTCTTATTCAGAGGCTTTGTTTGAAGCAATGCTTCACCGACTCTATGAAGATCCAACAATGATCGCCTATGGAGAAGAAAACCGCGATTGGGGCGGCGCCTTTGGTGCGTACCGGGGACTCACAGAGTGTATGCCATACCACCGGCTGTTTAATTCGTCGATTTCAGAAGCAGCCATCGTTGGTTCGGCCGTTGGTTACGCGCTGTCAGGCGGCCGTGTGGTGGCCGAACTCATGTATTGTGACTTCATGGGCAGAGCTGGCGATGAGATATTTAACCAGATGGCCAAGTGGCAGGCCATGTCGGCCAACGTACTACAAATGCCCCTCGTCTTACGGGTGTCCGTTGGCGCTAAATATGGCGCCCAACACTCACAAGACTGGACCTCCCTGGTGGCTCACATCCCTGGTTTAAAGGCAATGTTCCCGGCAACGCCTTACGACGCGAAAGGTATGCTGAATTTAGCCTTGAGAGGCACAGATCCTGTCGTCTTCTTTGAAAGTCAGCGTTTATATAATGAGCCGGAAATTCTGGTAGAGGGAGGTGTGCCTGTTGAATACTATGAAGTGGAGATGGGTGATCCGGCCCTACGTCGCCAGGGACGAAACATCACCATCGTAACCATTGGAGCCAGCTTATATCGGGCGCTAGAGGCAGCAACCGAATTAGAAGAAAAGCATGGCCTCTCAACCGAAGTGATAGATGCTCGTTTTATCAACCCGCTTAATTATGAAAAGATCATCGCTTCCGTAAAGAAGACAGGAAAAATCGTGCTCGTCTCTGATGCGTGTGAACGTGGCTCATTCTTGCATACAATGGCCTCAAACATAAGTCAGCTGGCTTTCGATTACTTAGATGGTCCTGTGGTGGTTGTCGGTGCTCGCAACTGGATCACACCACCGGCTGAAATGGAGGATCTTTTCTTTCCCCAAAAAGAGTGGATTATTGATGCGATTCACGAGCGGATCCTGCCAATATCAGGCCATGTGCCCAGTACGGCACAGGGTTATCACGAGATTCTAGAGAGAAACCGACTGGGTATCTAAGGCGACCACAAGTTAGAATCAAATCAGTTAACTAAATCCCACAAGTCGATTCGATTGATCAGTAGTTCCCGTGCTAAATGGTGGAAAATAGAAGAGAGGAGTCGTGGGTCAATTTGATCCTCTCTGGAATTACTCAGTCGAGGGAATTTCCCTCAGTTCATCTGTGTTGTTTCCGCGAACATCAAATTGTCACGATCCCACCTTCTGCAAGACCTATGAGCAGGGTAGCGTTGCGATCAAATCCCTGTGGAGCTGCAAGACAGACCATATTCTCAGCATGCGCCGCACCTGCCTTCAATTCACTCCAAGATTGGCCGTTGTCACTTGACAGTAGTAGTTTGTCTTGGATCAACGCCAAAATTTCTCCATTATCTGGGTACTCCTGTGAGAGAAGGAGCGCATTTACCGTATCAGGGATATCCTCTTCACCGATACGAATCCAGTGACGGCCGCTGTCCTTTGAGCGATATAAGCCCTGGGATTCTGTACCCGCAAACAGTGTTCCGTCGGTCCGATAATTGGGCGACAAGGCTAGGCTGAGAACCGGGGCCAGTTCAATGGGGAAGTCCACTTCGCGCCAGGCTCGTCCCCCATTTGTGCTGCGGAATATTCCCGAGTCAACTCCTGCGAATAATGTTTCATCTTCAGAATAATCCTTGGAAATGGTCAAGCAAATAATATTTAGATCTAGGAGGCCGAAGTTCCAGGTCGTCCAATTTCCACCACGGTTGGAACTACTAAAGATACCGTCCTCGACTGTGCCTGCTAGCAGTACGCCATCTCGATCGTAATCAGGGGAGATAACAAGAGCTGAAACCAGAGGGGGTGGAGAAGGAAAATGAATCACGTCCCACGTCTCTCCCCCATCAAAGGAACGTAATATTCCACCTGCCACCCCGGAAAAAACAGTTCTATCCGAAGCGAAATTTGGAGAAACAGCAACCGACATCGTAAGTAAAGGTGTCGTAAGGTTCAATGACTCATACGCCATGTTCCAGGTTTTGCCACCATCTACAGACCGGTAAAGACCCGATCGTCGTGCAGCAAAACAGATCCCATCTTGAGCGAAGTTGGGTGAGGCGACTAGCGCATAGGTGATGTCTGAATTCGGAATGGCTGTGTTCATTAATACTCCATGGTGTGAGGAAACACTAATAGTTGCTGGATTCTACAGCCGCTAAGGGATTGAGCAACTCGCAGATCAGCGAGTCTGCGAGTTGCATGGAGCTAAAGTAGGGGCAATTAAACTACCGCTTGTGCTGGTAAAGATCCCAACCCAGGTAAGATGTGATCGCTTCTTGAAGTACATCCGCACAATGATCTCGGGTCAGTGCTACATGGTGTTCAAAGCCGTTCTTACATAGAAAATTTAACAGACCTTGAAGATCTTCAACCTGGCATACAGCCGCGCCACCATCAATTCCCACCGGATCGTCAGTAAAGTGACCCTCGCCAAGATAAGCTTTGATTGAACCTTCTGAATCAAATGTCGACATACGGAAATATGTCATTGGTCCGGCAGCGACCTGGCCCTTTATCGCCCCAAAGCAACGGTCAGGGCCTAAGCTAGCCCCTAGGACGTCCAGGTTGGAGATTTCAACCTCTCTTCCCATAAAGCTTGCCGGGTAATTACTACAGTGGGTATTGATACACTTATTGCGATCATCCGCATAGTTGTTGTTCCAATCCTGAAAACCTGGTGGATTCCCGGAAGCCAGCAATAAGGCATACATAGAGATTGCTCCGGCAATATCAACCTCACAGGCACTGGGCATGAATCGTTCACCCATCATGCTCATGGATAAACATGTGGCGCAACCATAATTGTTCTGCACCGAATCCCAACATTGGATAGCACTGGCATCACACTCATTTTCTGTCATCCAGCGATCAATTACCACTGACAATTTAGACTGCTTCAAGACGTTTGCAGTCGGGATATAGTTGGGAATTGTGCCATAGTCATGGATCTCGGCAAGCTTGGTTTGAACTGCTTTGTCATCGTCTCCCAACGCCGTTGCACTGGCGAGAATTACCGACAGGTCGACAGGAATAACAGTAATTCCTGTCGCCTGCAGTATCTTTTCACTAAAGCGAACTGTCTGGAAAGCTGCAGGTCGTGCACCAATTGCCCCGATCCGGGCATTCCGGATACCCTTTACTACCCGGCAAACTCGCGAAAAGAACTCTAGATCTTTGGCAAAATAGTCACTTTCGATGGGATATGAGTGAAGTGATGTGTTAGTAAAAGGGATACTATATTGGTGGAGGTTGTTGCAGACTGACAATTTTCCACAGAATGAATCTCGTCTATGAGGGATGTCTAGCTTATCCAGATCATCATCGCAAGACTGGATCAACACAGGGACATCCAACTTGGCCATGTCAAGGGTTTGGACAACCCCTAGCTCATCGCCAAAATTTGGCAGGATCACCACGATACCATCTATGATATCGGAATTCTCTTTGAAGAGATTAGCGCAGAGCCTGGCATCTGCCCGAGATTCGATTGCCCCGTTTGGTGTCGCGTCAGCAGGTGGGATGACGTAGTCATAACCCAGTTCATCGAGTTTGGCTAACACCTGTATTCGACCTTCTGCTGCCAATTGGGGATTAAAAAATCCACGAGTTGCAACTATCAGGCCAAATGTTGTTTTCTTTTCCATGATTTTCATTTCTTGCTCCTTGAATAATATGTCTGGACTTGACGTATTCGAAGTTGGTTTCCAAAAACACCCTCGTTTAAAGTTTGATTTCAGGCCGAACTTAGGGCCACCATTCCTCCTTGCCCTTCAAGAGGTTTGCGGTGTTATTCCCGTATTCAATGATGTTCAGGATGATCCATCACCACTGAATGGCCATGATAATAGCCAAGTTGGTGCATTCGGTTGTGCAAGGATCGATGGGATGCCTGCAGAACTAGGCGCATTCTCTTATAGGCAATATCCTCAGCTCGAGTTCCAACTGAATCTAGATAGGCTTGTGCCCCTTCGATTTGCTCCAGAATTGTCAGCGCGTCAGCCGCGGCGAACATGGGTGATCCCTGGACGTGGATCATCACAGCTGAAGAGTGAGCCGCGATGATTTCTGGTTTGTCGGGGTAGTGACCACGCACCAGCAGCGCCAGCCAAGCACTCTTATCGATCTTGACAGACCAGTGTCCACTGCCGATTTCGGAGGAGACTGGTGCGCTTTCTCGTATTTCTCCGTTTATTACCAACTCAACGCGAGTCATTGGAATGGTGGCGCTGGCGACTTGCCAATGTACTTCAAGGTTACCGCCAGTGGAGGACATCTGAATTTGGCTCCCCATGGGTTGACCATCCACGGAAAACTCAAGGAGTGGGCCATAGGTGACAAAGGTTTCCGCCTGCCTCACTGCTGCCATCCATGTCTCGTAGTTGAAGCGCTCGTTTGGATTGATCCGGGCATAGGTGCGCACTGTGCCCACCGCTGTATTGGCTGACATTTTGTCTGTGCCACCCACAACTGGTACCGCATAACCGCAGTTCAAATAACGGTACCAATCCGAGAGAGAGTAGGGATCGATACCTGCATACAAATTCCCCCAGGAGGTCATCTCGATTGCGTCAACATCGTCACTCACAATGCTGGCAGCGTGCTCCGCGCGCGGGTTTGGAAAATGCGGCACAACGACCAGTCCGCCTTGTTTTTTGCATTGCCTTGCCCACTCAGTCAGCAAGATCTCGATAGGATCTCCAAGGGCGGATTCATCAGGTCCACCGGTTGTCATAGGAGCGATTATCTGACCCTGGTAACCCAGCAGAGAGATATGACCCATCACATGTTGCCGGTTCTCGGTTCCTACCCGAACCAGGTATTCGCCATCACCGCCTGCCTCGAGGGAGCCCCAGGTAGTCTTGCCATCGAAATCACCTACATCGGTCATCAACTCGCCCCACTGGCTAGCCAACAGATTTATTACGTTTACACCTTCAGCGGAACCTTCTAGCAAGGCGGAAATTGGCGACAAAAAATGGACATGGGTATCAGCACTGACCCAGCCTTTCTCGCGCCAGGGCAGGACCTTCTTTATCTCGATCGTAATCTCCTCAGTGTCAGACGTCACATCAAAGACCATGCGCCAGGGGCGAATCTCAAAGCCCTTTGACACTTCGATGTAAACCTTGCCAAGAGGTAAATTGAGGGTCGTTTCCCCGGAAATGTAGCTGCAAAAGTGAGCGTTGTCAGTTGAGCCATTCCATGTGCCGCCATGAACAAAATCGAAACCGTTATCTTCGAACCAGGCCGGGTTGGGGATGCGAGGCCGGTCCACCGGTGCCAGGTATTCTCCCCATTCGCCGTGGACGTGGATTTTGACGGGCACAGGTTTGCCACTGACTGTATCCACAGCTCGCAGTGTAAATTTTCGTTTTGCTGCCGCCACCGGGCGCAGAGTGGCTGTATCCTCAACATCCGAGACTTGGTCGCCGACAACCTGCTGGATGGGAACTACCTTCCCGCTTGCGAAGTGGAAGCAGGCATCAGTGTGGGCCGTATACTCTACGATTATCTCTGTTTCAGACCTCTCTGGAATCTGGTTATTGTAGCTATCAGCCCAGTGGTCATCGGGGTAAATTGGGCGGAGAACGGCCGAGATTACCTGACCCATGTCAAGTTGAATTTGCCCGAGCAGACCACCCTCGTCCATTTCTGACAAAAAGGGTTCTCCTTTGGGCAGGCAAAGACATGCTTTTTTACGCCTTTCCCATCGAAGGGGATTAGACGCACTGTTTCCTGCGGATATCGCCGACACGATAACTAATCCGCTAGCTGGCTCAAGACGTACGCCGCTAATCACCTTCCCTGGGTGTGGATTCTCCCACGCCCACAACCAGTTTATCCAAGGTGGATTGCCTTCGCCGCCGTCTAATTGTCTGACGCGCATCTGTGATCCCCAACCCGCTGCCTGGCTTGGCCAGCCTGGTGTTGCAAGCGGGGGGACGGGAAACGGTTTTCGATGCCCAACCGCCTCGAAGCAATTCTCACCCCAGATACGGCGAAAAGCGCCAATCTGGTAGCGGCGTCGAATCTTTACCCGTTCCTCCTCGCCGTCATGGTAGAGCAGCACATAATCAGCCGCATGCTCACCTAACTGCCCCTGGCCACGCATCGGCGAGATAAACCCGTTGGAGTCACTAACGGGCGGCCTGAGATCCGACGTATGGGCAAAAACGAACCATTTGGCCAAGGTGGGTACAAAGTGGACAGTAACAGGCTCGTCGGAGATTGCTATAACATTATCAATATGTAAGGGTATTCCCCAACTGACGGTCTCACCCCGCGGCGCGCGATCCAAAGCGTCTGCCATCTCGTTTGTAAGAGTTAGCGTGCCCAGATCTTCTAGGGCAAAATTGCCCTGAAAGGTTAAAGCTGAAAACACTTCCGAACTGGGACCATCTTTCGTATTCATCCAAATACCTTCCCGGTTAGTGCATTTTCGCGGCGCTCGATAGCAGGTCTTAAATCTCAATCCCCAATAACTGGAGTCCGATCTCCTTTATTCGATCCTCAGTGCCTACGTACAACCAGAGGAGAAGTTGGTCAGTGCTGGTGGATCGGCCTGTCTCGCCTCCGATCGTCTGCGCGTTGCACTCCATCTCGCCAAAGCCACCCAAATTACCGTCGTCATTGTAAACGTGGATTGAGTGGCCACGCGTTCCCGGAGCATCTGCAGGTTGCTCGGCGTACGTTACGGATGGATTGTTGAAAAAATTTCGTACGACCAGGTAGGCTAGATCATCGACCAATTGATTGTAATAGCCCATACGACCAAATACGTGTGCGGCCGAGTAGCCAACTTTGTACTGCCGGTCACCGGTTATCCTTAGGCGAATATGGCCAGGCAGGAGTGTTTGCAGTTTTTCATCGATGGGCTCGTAGTAGTCCGAATACGAAACATGGGGCGAAGAAGGAATCAATAAAAGACCGCCTGGATTTAACTGAATCAGATTCCATGCCGCAGCCATAAGATCATCTCGCTTGCTTTCAGAGATGGACAGAATCTGCTCGTAACCGGCAAAAAGAACCTCTTCCGTGAGATTCTCGTAGTTGCCCAGGTATCGCAGGGGGTCTGAGGCCGGATGGATTAACCGTTCCAAGTGTAATTCTTTATTACCTGCCCCTAGATTAAATGCCCCCAATACCATATCTTGTTCTAAACGCCATTGCCCAGGCTGCGTCTTTTCAAGCCGGTAGCGGCCGGGATCTACCTGGTTCGGCAAGTTATAGGTATTCCAATAGTCTGTGCGATCGTGGACATTATATTGAATCTCAGGGGCAATCCATATCCGGTCACCACCCAGGTTCCAATCACCTGAGTCAAGGAAATCCTGAAAGGATTCCGGTTGTGCAAAGGCGTCGTTGGTCCAGAATAGGCTCTCACCACTAGGAACAATATCAAAGGGTAAATATGGTCCAAAGATGCGCCCTCCATACTGAGATATCACTATCGATACACCGTTTTGCAACTCTAGCTTAGCATAGGCAAATCCTTTTTCCTCCAGGCAAGCGGTGATCTGGTAACGTGTGATTTTGTTGTTCATACCGGACCCATTTCCTCTCAATCAATGGCGCTTAAGCCAAGCCCTTTTTCTTGTAGAAATGCCGGGCTTCATTAAGAATTCTGTCTAGCTCTTGATCCTGTTCTTCGGGTAGATCATGCTGATAATTGGCCAGCATCTGATCGACCATTTCCTTGGCATAGTCCAAGGCATTCTTTTTCCCGGCTGCCTCCCATTCTGGGTAGGTTAACTGGTCTGAAGCAACCGGCACATATTGTTCCTTCTGCCACCATTCCCTGGTATGAGCCTCGCCGAGGAAGAAGCCCGGTATAGGTCCTATCTGCTGGATGAGATCGAGGGCTAGCGTATCATCGCTCACCTCAACGCCCTCGAGAAACCGGCCAATCATACCCGCTACGTCATTATCCAGGATTGACAGTGCAGGGTGATAGCTCAGCTCGCCAGTCAGTCCTCCGACATAGTTGATGATGCTTGCGCCTGATATGGCTGTGAGCACGGTCGCGATAGATTTTTCATATCCGAGCTGGTAGTCGATCGATTTCGAATTGCCTGGTCCGCTGCTGCCAAACATAGTGGGGATGTTGTACTTGCCTCGCCACATCTGATTGTACATGACATTGAATAACGAGATCCCGATGCGACCAAATCCAGGAGCCCCGGTTCGCATGTTCTGGGGAAAGACGAAGGCATTGGACAAGATTGGCGTTCGAGGCCGGACGAGTTGGACCAGGACAATACCCGACATCACCTCGGCGTTGCTACTGACCATCCCGGCGGCTAGAGTGGCCGGTCCTGTTCCACCCAATACGGCCCCACACCCTACTTCCACAGGGTATCCGGCCTCGGCCACGTCCCAGGCACAGTTGATTGCATCACCATACCAGGTTAGTGGTGGCGCTGACTCCATGGCAGCAAAGACATCGACACCTAAAGCCTGGGCCATCTGGATACCCCAGATGTGACTATCCTCCGCTTGTCCAATCCGAACTGGCTTTCGAAGATATTTCATCTGGCTCCAGCAACTGGTGGGCAAAAGCATTGAAGGCGCAACCCCTTCTAGCTCGCAATAAGGGGTATATGAAGGTAATAAATGAACATTCTCCAGATCGGCCAGGATCTTGATCGCATCGTGGTTGTCCTGGATGGTTGGCGTTCTAGGTTCCCAAGTGTCGATATCGATACCCCGCATGCCTGGGAAAGCTGCCCAGTGCAGTGTTCTACCTCCTATGCTCAAATCATACTTAGGCGTTCTTCCTTTAAGATGAAAAGTGCTTGGGCAGAGGCGCAGACACTCTTCCACCAGGCCCGGAGGGATCCGCACTCTTCTTGTTTCATGATCTACATTGCATCCATTCTTCTCAAATAATTTAAGAGCCCTTTTGCTTTCGAACCGAACCCCGGTGTGCTCTAAAACATCGAGGCTACCACGATGGATCGCCTCCACTTGCTCTTCAGTCATTATCGTTAGTGGCTTAAATCCTTGGGTATAACCCTTTGCTGGCATTTTCTTGCTCCTTAATCGCAGCTACGTTTTGGATCAAACTGGCAAATTTAACATTTTCTTTGCCAACTCCACCGCTCCCGGTGCTGTTGATCCATAGCCGTCGGCGCCAATCATGTCAGCAAATTCCTGCGTAATAGCGCCACCACCGACCATAATCTTTACTCTGTCTCTAAGCCCGGCTTCCTTTAAGGCATCGATCACCTTGCCCATCTGAGGGGCGGTAGTGGTCAGGAGAGCTGACAATGCCAGAATGTCGGCCGTTTCTTCCCGTACTGCCTCGACGAAGCGGGAAGCCGGCGTATCAGCGCCCACATCCACAACGCGGAATCCTTGAGCTACCAACAGGACACCGACCATCGACTTGCCGATGGTATGAATATCGCCCGCCACAGTTCCGAGGACTATGGTACCAAGGCTCTTTGATTGCTGGCCTCTCTTGCGAATCTCTTCCTCCAGGATCGGCATGGCTGCCTGGCTTGCGCCGGCCGCGCCCACTAGGTCAGGTAGCCAGAGTGTTCCCGTGGAATAACCGTTCCCTACATAAGTCATAGCCTCCGAAATTGCATCCAGACCTTCAAGGGGATCTAGACCCTCGTCCACAATCGTTTGCGCACTGGCCGCGGCCTTGTTCTGGTTGTACTCAATCACTGCTGATTTTAGATCATCAAACACACTCATTTTCCCTTATCCTCCTCTAAAATTCTTACTGTAAAGCCTTGAAACTTCATTACATCAAACCCTTCTTGTGATAGTAATGCTTGGCTTCCTCCAATATTCTGTCGAGCTCCACTTCTTTATCTTCGGGCAAATCGTGCTCATAGTTGGCGATTAGCTCGTTAACCCTTTCTTTGGCATTATCTATGGCGCTTTTTTTCCCCGCCGCCTGCCATTCTGTGTACGTCAGTTGGTCAAAAACCTGGGGTACAAACTGTTCCTTGTGCCAGTTTTCTCTGGTATGTGATTCGCCCAGGAAAAAGCCTGGGATGGGTCCGACTTGTTGGATCAGATCGAGGGCGAGCGTCTCTTCATTCACATGAAGCCCTTCAAGAAAACGCCCAATCATGCCCGCCATGTCGTTGTCTAACACACTTACCACCGGATGGTATGTCAATTCGCCGTGCAGACCGCCAATAGCATTTATGATTGATCCGCCGGAGAGCGCCCCGATGGTACAGGCCATAGCCTTCTCGTAGCCGTACTGGGCGTCAGGCAACTTTGAAGCCATGGGACCACAGGCGCCAAGCAATGTTGGTAACCCATATTTGGCTCGCCACATCTGAGTATAACCCGCCTGGAACAGAGAAATACCAATTTGCCCAAAGCCAGGCGCACCGGTCCTCATATTCTGCGGAAAGACAAAACAGTTGGCGATTGTTCCTAACCCTGGGCGTAATAGCTGCACCAGCACAATACCCGACATCATCTCGGCGTTACTGGCTACTAGGCCGCCGGCAAAGGTGGCGGGACCTGTACCACCCAGCACAGCGCCACAGCCGACCTCGATAGGGAACCCGGCCTCGGCATGGGCCCAGGCGCATTCTATGGCATCTCCGTACCACGTCAGCGGCGGTGCGGATTCGAAGGAACCAAACACATCAATATCCAGCACCTGTGCCATCTGAATACCCCACAACCAGCTCTCTTCAGCCTGTCCCACCCGGAACGGCTTGGTAAAGTATTTCATTCGGCTCCAGCAACTTGTCGGCAGCAGCATTGCTGGCGCCACACCCTCCAATTCACAATAAGGCACATAGGAAACAGACAGGTGCACATGCTCCAGGCTGTCCAGGACCTTCACTGCATTATGGTTTTCCTCGATTGTTGGTGTCCGTGGCTCCCAGGTGTCGATATCTACGGTCCTCATTCCGGGAAACACACAGAAGTAGGTTGGATTGTTGGCACTCAGATTGAGATCATTTTTTGGATTTCTGGCCCTAAGATGAAAGCTCGTGGGACATCTGCGCAGGCATTCCTCAACCAATCCGGGAGGGAATCTAACGCGCTTATTTTCAAAATCGACCTTGCAACCATTTTTTTCAAATAGTTTGAGAGCTTTTTCGCTCTCGAACCGAATGCCGGTGTGTTCCAGAACATCGAGACTACCCCGATGGATGGACTCCATTTGCTCTTCAGTCAGTATTTCGAGTGGTCTGAAGTTCCTCATGAATCCTCTAGCTGGCATAATCAACGCTCCTTCTTCTTAAAATATTAATGTCTGTAAGTCGGGTATAGATAGAGCCTATTCATCAAGTTTTTCCAACAGGCGCCACTTATTAAAACACGGTTACTCCAACTTTTGACTCATTTTTTTATCGACCACTTCTACCGATCACATCAGACCTTCTCATCTCTGATTGGGTAAAGAATTTTTTCAGGCTCCAATCGTCCCTTGGGTCGTTCGATCAACTCGAGAGTAATGCCAATCTTGTCTTCGGTGTCCAGGTACGCATAGTGACCATCACCATCGAGCCCAAACCCTGCCCCATCTTGGGTCATCATCAAACCTGCGGCTTCTGCATCGGCGATTGCCTTTTCCATATTATCGACCAGCACGCCAAAATGATGTACGCCGTAGCCATGCTCGTTGACAAAATCTGCGTAGACAGTGTCACCTTCTACCATCTCAATAAGTTCGATGCGCATCGGGCCTAGATAGGACAACGCAATCCGCATTTTGTACTCTGTGGGTTGTCCTTGGTAGGTCATGCTTTTCAACAGGGGCTTTCCGTATGTGTAGAAATGCCATTCCTCAATTCCGAACACGCTCCAGTAGTTCTCGACGGCTTTTTCCAGATCTTCAACTATGATTGCCACCTGGGCTATGCCGTTCTTTAGGAAAGGCAACGTTTGTTGAATATTCTTCTCAACCATTGAGATATGCCTCATCAGCGTAGAACACTGGCTTAAGGACCTTTCCCTCGAGCATCATTGTGGCGCCTTTTTTAAACTCTGAGAGAGGGAACCGGTGGGTAATCAGCTTGTCTCCCGGAATCCGCCCGGAAGCCAGGAACTTTAAAGCCGCCCGTTGGTGGCGGGGAGCGAAAGCTGTAGTACCGATAATCTGTAATGCCCCGTAGTGGACGATGTTCATATCCACTCCTGGTTTGCTATTGTCTTTTGGCAGGCCGCCAAAAATAAGAATCCGCCCGGCTTTTCTGGCCATCTCGACGGCCTGGACCGAGGCGATAGGCGCTGGCGTAGCAGTGATGACCACGTCCGCCCCTTTCCCGCCAGTCAACCTGCGGACTTCCTGGACCAAATCGGTTTCGGCCGCATTGATGGTGGCATCTGGTCCAAAAGGTTCCGCCAGTTTCAACCGTTCACTCACGATGTCAGCGATATAGATCCTGTCTGCCCCCCTTGCTCTAGCGAGGCTAATGTGCGTGCATCCGATGGGTCCGCTGCCAATGATTACTACGGTATCTCCCAGTCCGATCTGTCCACGTTCTTGGGCGTTCATACAGGAAGAAGTTGGCTCAGAAATTCCAGCCAAGGCCGGATCCAATCCCTCAGGTGGGCGGTGGATGGTTCCCAACCTGACGCACTCTTCAGGAATGGCCAGGTACTCGGCAAGGCCGCCAGGCCACTTTTGGGCGATCTCAACATAATTCTCACAGAGCTCATAGGCCCCATCTATACAGAAATCGCAGATTCCACAGTAGGCATTGGGTCCCACAGCCAGCCTCTCGCCAACTTCCCATGATCCCTGATACTTGCTGCCGACCATGGCCACATCCCCGCAGATCTCGTGGCCGATGATCCACGGGAAGGTCACATTTCTGTGACCACCCCGCAATGTCCTCAGGTCTGAGCCACACAAGCCACAGGCGATCACCCTCAACAATAAGCCCGCCTCCGGGCACTCTGGCACCGGTACATCCTCCACGTCAAACTGCATCGGTGCCCGTACTACCACTGCTTTCATCGTTTTCTTCACCGTTTTCCCCCTCCTATGCTGTTTACGCTGAACACCGTCTACGCATCCATCTTGCGTTGGGCATCCTGTATCTTTCGCAGCTCGTACACAAACTTGGAACTATCCGGTGCAAAGTTTACCTCAGTCAGCATTTCACCCTTCTTGATATCCTTGAGAACCTTGCCGCCTGGAGCCAAACCTAGGGGAATCGCTCCCTGCGCATGGGCGTCATCATAAAGATAAGTGCGGCCGTAGATGTCTGAACTGCCAATCTCCCCAGCGATTTCTCCCACTCTTAAGTCACGTTTGGCGATCGTCGCCACTTCTGACACCATCCGCCTGGAAATGATGGCACTTTCACCGTAGATGGCGGCTTCGGCTATCGATGTAGTTGTCTCGATGCTGCACAAATGGAAAGGACGGTACAGGGTATAGTACGGCCCATCCCCCATAGAGTAGAACTTCATGTCTGCCCTAACGACGCGATCGGGCGAGCTGATGATGGCGAACACGCCCGGCGCCACCTTACCGGTGGAATAGTCAACGCAGCCCCGGCGGCCGAGGATGCCACCATCTTCCTTGGGGATAAACACCTTGTTTAAATCTGGCACGTCCACCCTAAGTCCATGCATGCCTGGCATATCTGGCACCAGGCCAGTGGCGTTAGACATGGCAGCAAGTTCGACCATAGTCTTGGAGCCATCCTTAAATGCGGACAACATCTTTGGATTCATACCCTTACTCTCGGCTTCTTCCCGACAAGAGTCGGGCGTCGCATTAAAATCAATGACATTATTCTTGCCTTTTCCCAGGCAGACGACTTCAAAACCCATTGTTCCGGCAAGGTTGTATAGCATCTTGGCCACGCCCGGCTCGTCGCCAGAGGCGGCCGTATAAACACAACCGGCCTGCTGTGCCAGACGGTTCAAAAGTGGACCCACCGTCACATCGGTCTCTACATTCAGCATTATGATGTGTTTTCCGTTAAGAATGCAATTCCAGGCCACTCTGGCGCCAACCTCGGTAAGTCCAGTTGCTTCTACTACTGCATCCAGGTTCTCTAGTTTCGCCAACATAACAGCATCTTCAGTAACCACGTACTTTCCGGCGAGTAGTGCATCTTGGGCTTCAGTAACCTTGTTCGTAACAATGATTTCTGACTTAGGAACGCCGATTCCCGCCAGAGCAGCCAACGGACGGCTGACGTCGATATCAGATATGGCTATAGTACTCATCCCGACCGTCTGATTAGTAACGTGGACCAATCCCGTGCCCATCTGGCCACAACCGACCAGGCCGACGCGGATTGGTTTTCCCACTGCTTCTAATCGTTGTAAGTGTTCAAATATTTCCATTATTGCTATCTCCTAATATGGCCTCCAGGGCCGTTGCTTTGCTCTAAACTACACGGCCCCTATGCACCCCATCAGTCTCATTACCCGTGCAGTATCCTCCCTGAAGAAGTCAATCGCCCGAGAGATAATATCGTGATATACGATCCCTTCTTGAACAGGATTTACCAGCAGCCTCCGGATATCGTCGGTCGCTCGCCTGCCCATGACACTATAGTAATTAATTTTACTGATGCCGCTCTTGATAATCCTTTGGTATTCGGTATCCGCCAAGCCTGAGGCGCCATGCATCACTAGCGGTACTTTTACCAGGCTATATATCTCCCGTACCCGATCCAGATCAATATTGGGTTCACCCACATACAGACCGTGTACGTTCCCAAAGGATATGGCTAAAGCATCAATCCCGGTTCTTTCCACAAAATCCAAGGCCAGCTCCGGATCGGTGAACATATTATCACGAGAGTCGTTGTCAGAACTCTCCATGGGCATGGCGACATCCCCAGTTTCTATCGAAGAACCCGCGATGCGGCCTAGTTCCGCTTCGACATCGACACCCACCGCGTGGGCAACCCTCACTACTTCCTTTGTCTGTCTGACATTCTCCTCATAGGACAGAGTTGAACCGTCAAACATAACTGAGGAAGAACCAAGGAGAATGGCCCTGACTACAGCTTCGAGGCTCTTACCATGATCCAAGATGGTAGCTACGGGCACCTTTGCCCGCCTGGCTGCATTCACCAGTAGCGGCATGCCCAGTTCCATAGGAACCTTGGGTGTTACCTCCTGGGTGAAAGTCATGATTAACGGCGCACGAAGCTGCTCAGCGGCCGAGATCTGGCCGACTACCATTTCTAGATTGCCGCCGAGTAGGCTCGGTACGCCGTATTGCTTGGCTCTCGCTTCCGTTAGTAATTCCTTGACGCCGACTAGAGGCATGCTCAGTTCTCCCTAGATCTGCAATGCAAAGCCGTTCGGAAACTCTGGGCTGAGCTGGTAGTCCACGATGCGTTCCACGAGCTTCAAGTAATCAATCCCATCCCTGGCAGCTGTGTCTGAATCGGGGACCATTGGCGCACTTTCGATAGTGCAGTAACCATCGTAGCCACTCTTCTTCACCGCCCGGAAAACTGATTTAAAATCGACCGTCCCATATCCCGGAGTCAAAGAATTTGAGTCCCGGAAGTGCATATGCCATAGTAGGGGAAATGCATCCATCACTGCCTCGTAGGGATTCAGTTCCTCAAAATTGGCGTGAAACCAATCCAGTTGTATTCCGATATTGTCCCTTCCGGTCAGCTCAATCATTCGCTTGTGGTTCAATGATGTATTAACAAATTTGCCCATCTCCAGGTGATTTGTCGCTTCAAAGACCAACCGTACGTCCTTTTCTTGGGCATAATTTGACATTCGCTGTAGAGCATCAACAGCTATCATTGTGCAATCTGAAACATTGTTAACTGTAACGTCGTCGTGAATGGCCACTGCTACCGTCACAAAGGGTGCCCCCAGTTCTGCGGCAAAATCTATCGAGGACCTGGTTTCCGAAACAGCCAGGTCCGCTGTTTTTGGCTCGGTTAAGGTCTTGTAAGTTGGCGAAAAAGGATCCCACTCCTCTCCCCAGCACTCGTTAATGCACGAGACATCTAAGCCAAAGTCGGCTTTAAGGGCTTTGTGGGTTTCGAGATAATCTTCCATCTTGACGCCCAGTCCGTAACGCCCCTTAGGTGGAGTGATCTCTATGGCATCGTACCCGAACTTCTTCAGTCGCTCATAGGTTATTACTGGATTCAAATAGGCTTCTTCTTGGCCAAAGGTTAGCTGGAAATAACTGTATTTCAGTTGGTTCACTGTTACCCTCCTAATAGTCTTCTTTGTGTAATCTTCTTCCGAGGATCCTTGCCTTTCTACTCACTCCATCCGCGTCCGTTAGGGTGGATGAAGGCTTTGACATCCTGCTTCGCCCGCAAGTTGGCAAAGGCTGTTTCCCACTCTGCCAGTTCATAGTGATTTGTAATCATGGGCTCAAGATCAAAGAGGTCCCGATCCAACAAATCGACGGCATGTTCCCAGGTTTCCCTGCCGTTCCAACTCCAGCTTCCGCGGATGTCGATTTGTCCGAGGCTGACTTGATCGAGATTGATCGTGATTTCGCGACCCCATAAGCTGATAAAGACGATGACACCCTTGCCGCCAGGACCTTCGTAAGCCTTGCGAGCACAGTCAATGGCATGTTGAACACCGCCCTGACTGGCCGAGCACTCTAGCACAAATTCAGCTCCCTTACCGCCAGTGACCTCCATTACTGTCTTTTCCGGATGGTCTTCCGAGTAGAGCGTATAATCTGCTCCACACTGGCGACCGATGTCAAGCCGTTTCTCGTCACTCTTAAGGCCGATAAGGAATACACAGCGAGCCCCGCAGATTTTGGCATACTGAACCCCGACAATGCCCATCGGCCCAGGTCCAACGACGACAACATCATCGCCAACGTTGACTTGAGCTCTTTCCTGTATAAGGTGGTGCGTTGCGACTATGGGTTCGGCCAAACAAGCATTATCTAAGGAAACATGATTAGGCACACGATATATCACCTGTTCAGGTACACGCATATACGGCGCACAAGCGCCGTCAATCGTGACACCCAACCATCGTCCTTCTCCACACTCGATATCGGCGACGAACTTGTCCCCCTCCTTAACTCTGGTCACTTCCTTCCCAACTTTGAATGCCACCCCAGAGAATTCATGGCCCAAGGTGACCGGAGCATCGTAAAAGTGCCGGTCTTCCTGGATCAGCAGGTCACTACCGCAGATTCCGGCAGCCCAGACCTTCATTAGTACCTCGCTTGGACCTATCTCTGGGATCGGAACTTCACACAATTCAAGGTGTCCAATCCCCTCTTTAATCTTGCGTAATGCCTGCATCCTTATCTCCAAAGCTGGAAAAATCAACGATCAACGGATAATTCAGGAGTTAATAATCGTTACATACGGTGATGAATACTCTTCAATGCCGGATAGACCTCACGATAGAGGTCAAAGCGTTCATCATAGAGAGCCTTGCGCTTCAGATCTGGATCAAACCGGCGACCAAATAGAAGCTTTTTTTCGGCCGCTTCGGCTGCACTGGAAAAATGCCCGGCAGCCGCACCCGCAAGGAGGGCAGCCCCACGACTTGCTGCCTCGGTTATAGCCGGCACAACCACAGGTACTCCGCAGATATCAGCCTTCAATTGCAGCCACAAATTGGAACGCGCTCCCCCGCCGATCGCCCGTAATTCGTCGATTTCAATGCCTCCATCCTTCAATAGGTCCAGGTTGAGCCTAAGTTCAAAGGTCAAACCCTCCAGGATAGCCTTGGCCAACTCACTCTTTTCTGTACTGAAGGTCAGGCCAAGAATGGCCCCCTTAGAGCCCGTGTCGAAGGCAGGTGTGCCGCTTCCTGCAAAATCAGGCAAGAGCAAGAGGGAGGTTGGGTCCGGTGAGGCGTCTCGCAGCAGAAGATCATATGCATCGGAGTCGCCGGCCTGGGCTTCTTGCATCTCTTCCTGGCCGAACGTATCCCGGAACCAGCGTAATACCAGCCCTCCGCTGTGATTGAGTGCCATGGCCAGGTACAAGTCAGGAATGACGTGGGCATAAACTGAGATATCACCCTGATAAAGTGTCTCATTGAGCACAGGGGCATCAAGACCTACCTCAACGACTTCGGCCGTGCCGGTAGAGTCCATAGCTAATCCAGCTCGGACAAGCCCAACACCCAGCGCGCCACATGCCTGATCGTGGCCGCCCGTTACAACCAGGGGTGTGTTGGTGAGTCCCAAGCTCTTAGCCAAATCAGATTTCATCGAGTCTACAGCCGTGCCCGATGGCTTGACTGTCGCAAGTCGATTCGGCTCTAATTCAAGCGCCTCCAGAATCTCTGGAGACCAACGATCATCTAGTAGATCAAAGATCTGAGTGCGCGAGGCCAGGCAGCGGCTTATCACGGCCTGTCCGGCCATTTTATTGATTAGGAAATCCTCGAAGAGTAGGAACCGGTCGGCACAAGCCCACACCTCTTGTTCATACTGCTTGAGCCAAAGAAGCTTAGGTAATGTGTTGACTGTGTGGATGGGCATGCCTGTTCGTTTGAAGAGGTGTCTTGCGCCGAAGCGCTGTCTAAGCCATGCATTCTGCTCGCTGGTCCGCGAATCCATTCCCAGTATGGCCGGGCGAATAGCCCGTCCTTTTTCATCCACCGGCATCACTGCCTCACCTTGGACTGACAGCCCAACTGATGCCAACGTGCGAATACTCGCTTTGGAAATCGCCTCCCGAAGCGCCCCCTGGACTAATCTCCAGAGAAGCTCTGCATCTTGCTCCACCCAGTTTGGTTGTGGAATATCCACCGCGTACTCGCGACCAGCCGTACTTATAAGGAAACCGCTCTCGTCAAATATCGCGGCTTTACAACCGGTCGTGCCAACGTCCAAGCCAGCTAGATACATCGACATAGCTCCTAGAGTTGTTTCCTTTTAGGAGTCTTGGGAAGTGGGGCTTTTTCGACCTGAGCTTGATGCACCAATGCATCGATTGTTAGAGCCATGGCTGCTGTACTGACCGCCCCGAACATGGCCCCTTTCAACACGGTAGCGGCGTCATAAATTTGGGCTTGCGCCATGTCAACGACTTGTTGTTTTTTAACATCGAACCCGTGTCCTGCGCCGGCGAGTCGGACTTCGGCCATTATCTCACTGGCGTCAAACCCGGCATTGTCGACAATAGTTCGAAATGGGGCTTCCATAGCTTCTATCAGGATCTGATAGGCAGCGTGCTGTTCAGAATCGGTGCTATTATCCCGCTTCCGCAGGAGTGCTGGCCTTGAGTCAAGGAATGCCACGCCGCCCCCCGCGAGCACGCCATCCATCATAGCTCCTCGCAGTGTCACGGCCGTTCGTTTTGCCAGCTCAACGCGTGACTCAATCTCTCTCTCGGTTATTCCCCCCACATGAAGAGTTGCGGAGCCTCCCAATAATTTGCCAATGCGTTTCTGAATTTTCGTCCGATTGGTATTCGTTTCAGCACTGGTATAGACCTGGCGCAATGTAGCAACATGTCTACGCAAATCCCGAGGATTGCCTTTGCCGCCCGAAATCCCAAAGTTGTCATAGTTAGCCCATATGCGGCGAGCGCGACCAAAGTCCTCGATTTTAATCTTATCCAACGTGTCGCCGGCCGCAGAGATGAAAGGCCGACCACCGGTTAAGATGGCCAGATCTTCAAGGGCTGCCATTTGTTCTTCTCTGACAAGACCAGGTGTTTTTACCGCGATGGCCTGGAATTTCTCTGGCTTACGATTGGACAGCAAAAATCCGATGGCATCTCCTGATAGTTGTTTGGTCACAATCAGAAGCCCCTGGATCTCTGCTCTGAGGGCTAATTCGAGGGCTGGATATATTTGACGCGCGTCGTTGATCTCAATATCGCTGATCAGAATAGCGGCATCTTCAAATTCTACCCGAGGCTTACTGTGATCGGCATACATCTCCCGGACAAGGAGACCACGCTCCCAGTACATGCCTTCCACATATTCACGTTCAACATTTCTATTCTGTCCGGGCCGGATCTCCAGGCGGCCGTATTCGCCAATGATCTCAAACACCTCACCCATGTAGCCGGCAAGCGTGGGATCAAAGCAAAGTGTTTCGGCAGCCTGGGCGAGCTGTTTTTTGCCCGCAATCCGCCACGTCATACTGTTTAACTGCTGGAGAATTAGTCTTGCACCTTCAAGGAGCTGGACCTGCAGTCGCATGGCATTGCCACCAGCAGTAAGGAAACGGACGCCTTCATTGAAGACTTTTTGAAAGATGACAGCCGCTGTCGCAGTACCATCTCCAATCTGTTCTTGTAGCCGCCAGAGCAGGTCGCGAACCAACATGGCTCCCATGTCAGCATCTTTATCCTGCAATTGAATAATATATCGAGCAATGGTCCCGCCATTGTCAATAAATTCAGGGGCTTCGCTATAGTAATCGGTATTGTCAATAGCCACGCCTCTTGGTTGTGGCCCCAGTGTAGGGCGAACCGCATTAACCACCTGGTTCATGCCAGCTTGTATGCTTTGGCGGGTTCGGGGTTGGAAGACAACACGCTGGGTTTTGGATTTTGGCATAAAATTATCCCTTGACCGCCCCCGACATTGCTCCTTCAACGAATAGCCGCCTGAACACCAGATACACCAAGACCAGGGGAATAACCGAGGCTAAGACCGCCGAATAAATAACCTGGTAATTGGTTGAAAATTGGCCTGCAGTACTTTGAATAAACGGGAGTAGCGTCGTATTGCCGGGATCCAGATATACATATGCCTCCAGAAACTGGTTGTATAGCAGGGGCAACATAATGACGATCAGGCTAACGATGGGTACCTTAAGGAGCGGAATGAGAATGTATTGCATGTACTGCCAGCTTGTGGCTCCATCGATCATAGCTGAATCTTCGATCTCTTTTGGTATAGCGCCTATTGCCGCGGTAAAGATCATAACTGACAACGCGGTGCCCTTGATGTTAATCATTATTAAAGAAGAAAGTTGCATCGCAGTACGTACGGTACCATCCTCCTGATATGCTGGGAATAGATTGTAGAACCACTGGAACATCAGGTATTGAGGCAAAAGGATTAGCATGATCGGAATGACCATTTGGAGCAAATAAATATTGTATACGGCCATCTGGTACTTGCGTTGAAGACCTTTTAGACCATAGCCTGTCATTATTGAAAGCAGTATCAACAAGGTTAGACTGATGATGGTAACAATTAGGGTCTTAACAAGAGCACCCCAGAAAGTGGTGCTTTGCAGTGTTCCTGTCAATATGGTGTTCCAACCGTTGTTGGTGTAGAAGCCGTCAAAAAACTTGGTGATCTCTTCCTCAGGGATGTTGTGCTCCTCGGCAACCTCGCGTAGTGTTGTTCGGGCCATGAGAAATTCGGTTGGGGGAATACCTAAAGCTTCTCTCAGATCTGCTAAATCAAGATCATAAAAGACAGCCAGGTTGCCAACCTCTGCATCGAGATTGACATCCTCTGTCTCGGGGATCCAGAGATGCAGGTCGGTAGATTCTTTGGTAGGCACAAAACTACGAATGAAAAGCGCATAGAATGGAAATAGCGTGACAAGGCTATAAATAGCCATGATAGTGATGGCCAGGATTTTGACCATCCGCTTCCGCCGACTCAGAGAGAAGATCGGCGGCTTTTGAGGTCTGGCTGTTGCTGAAGTCGATGTCATATTCTTCATTCCCCCTTACCTACACCTGTACGCGCCTTTGTAATCGCTGTAAGGCAATGCCTAAAATAACGAGGGGTAGAAAAGTCTCGACGGCAAGCGTCATTCCCATGGATAATCGCTCGACCTGGAAGCCATAGGTAAAGAACAGGATACTTAGCAATTTGGCTTCTGGATTTACGTAAAGAGCGCCCATAGCCACCAATTCATCAAAAACGGCAAAGGCGCCAATGAGGGCCATCGTCGTGGCTAGGATGAACGAAGGCCACATCTGAGGAAAGTAGACTCGCCATAACCTTTGCCAATAGGAGGCCCCGTCGACTATTGCCGCTTCGATCGTCTCTTTGGGGATGGCAAGCAGGCCTGCCAGAAAGATGGCCATGTTGAAGCCGGCATACCGCCAGCCAACCATGGCAGGCAGGATGAAAGCCGTCCCCCTTGGAGAATAGATATCGATTCCCTTCTCAATCAATCCTAACTCCATTAAGAGTAAGTTGACAGTGCCGCTTTCACGAGAAAAGAGCATCACTGCCAGGTAACCTACGGCTAATCCCGAAACCATTAATGGTAAATAAACCACGGTAAAAAAGCCACCGTTGAAACCTACCTCGTACATCAACAGCGCCAAAGAAAGTCCGAATATGAATACAGTCGTATAATTTAATAAAACAAAAACAATCGTGCGGCGCAAAGCAGGAAAATAGTCGGCTTGAACGCTAGGATCATCAAAGATCGCTGTAAAATTCTTTAGACCAACCGGGTTGATTTGCGGATCGTTGAACTGGGACATGTCGGTGAACAGGTAAGGGATAGCGACAAGGAACGGGATAATTGTTAGCAAGGTGAAAAGGATAAGTTGGGGCGAGATGAAGGCCATGTCACGCATCATCTCCCGGCGCTCCATTTTCGACATTTTTTTCTTTTTCTTACCTGATTTGCCGGTCGATGTTCCTGACGTGGCTTCAACTTGCATGGTCCCTCCAACTTAGAGAATTAAGGGTGGCCCACGCGCAGGTGAGCCACCCAAACTCCAATGTTGTATGCTTAGCTATTAAAGTGGCAAACCTTCGTAGCTTGCATCCCAGTTAGCCTGGGCCATATCCAGGGCTTCCTGGATGGTGATTTTATCTTGAAGCACATCGGCGAATACGGCATTATTACCATTAGCAGCCCAATCCCAGACGCCTTTAGCGCCCTTCTTGAGATATGGACCAGCCTTCACAACGCCAGTGATGCGCTCTTCCCAAACCGTATCTTCCCAAAGGCCACCGGGTTCTTCGATTTCCTTTAGGACATACTTGAATTGCGGACCTTTGAGATCGAGCGGTTTGTCTAGCTTATAAAGAACCTTGCGGCCTTCTGCCTGGGCGCGCATTTCCACGACCTCGGGGCTGTAGAACCAGTTCCAGGCAGTCATGGTCTGTGGCCAATGCGCTGTATCCATATTACCCGCCCTAATAAAGAAGTCCATGTCAACGTTGGGGGAGGCTGCACCTTGAGTCCAGGTACTGTTACCTTCAGCAGGCGGTGTAAGCGGGATGCCTCGTTGTTCGAATGTGGATCCGGCAGCCAAAGCCTTATCCCACACCCATGGACCATGGAGCATCATCACCGACTTGCCAGCGATGTAAGATGCTTCCATGTCGCCTTCCCACTGCCGGGTCCAGAAGCTCTCGGGAATCCACCCTTTGTCGTTGGCTTCTTTGTAGAACTCATAGGCATAGCGGTAAGGTGAGTCTTCTGCATTGAACTTGGCCAAACCCATAAAAGCGTCTACCTGCCGGTCACGATTACCATCAGCGAATGCCAGCGGAATTTCGTCCATGAGATTCATGCCAAAGACCCAATTGTGCCAGGCCTGGTTCCAGAAGTAATCTACATCTGGCTCACCGGCAGCCCACTTGGTTCCCTCATCTATCCAGGTTTTCATGTCTTCCCAGGTCTTGACGTCGTTAACAGGATCCAATCCCGCCTTCTGCATCAAGTCGTTGTTGTACTGCCAGGTAAAGACATAACCCTGAAAGATAGACAGGGTGCGGGGACCTGGTAGGCCATACATATCAGGCCAGGCATTCTTAACATCGACTGTGAAGCGATCCCACCACGGGAATTCAAACGAACTAAGGTCTTCAAACAATTGATAGTTATCTGTACTGGCTAGGATTTGTAACTCTTGGGTATTCTCAAAGGAAGGCAACCAACCCCCAGCCACCTTGGCTTCGTGGGCTGCTGCCGTATCCTCGTTGATCGAGAACAAATTGACCTTGATGTCCGGATTTTGGGCTTCGAACACATTCCAAATTTCGCGATATGGGGCTTCGTACTCGGAAAGCGGCGCCATGATGTCCAGTGTCACTGCTTCCGCACTTGCAGGTACTGCGGTAGGTGCTGGCACATCGGTTGCGGTGGTTCCACTGCTTGCCGGCTCGGTAGGATCTCCTGATGCCCCGCAGGCCACCAGAGTCATACCCGCTGCCGTAGCCGCACTCACACGCAAGAAATCGCGCCGAGTCATTTTGTTATTTGTCATTTTCTCCTCCTTGTATTAATTGTTCGAGTAAATTCACATTGACCACAAAACTCAATTTCGAGTGTCACCCCACCTCCTTTCGTATGTAAATCTGATATGAAAGCAATCATTCTCATCTATCTACTCAATCACGCTTCGCTTCCACCGACACGAATTCGAAATAATCTGTCTCCTGGTTAACAAAACCTGGAGACAGGATTAGGCTTCATCTCGCAGCTGCGACAATGTTACAAAATCCTCCTTCACATGTTCATAAATCTGTTTATAAAGAGAAAAGTACGCCATGTACTGCTCATGGTTTTCAGGATCGGGTTCCATGCGGTCGATATACTCAACCCACTCCTTGGCCACAGAATAATCCTTCAGCACGCCGACCACTACACCAGCTAAGATGGCATCACCGAAGGGGGCTCCGGTTCTCCGCTTAACCAGAACCGTAGGCGCGTCGAACACGTCAGTGATGATTTGACGCCAAAGTTTACTTACCGCACCGCCCTCGTTTAATACAATTGGGTAGTTAATCCTTATCCCGGCTTGCTTGATCAAACGGTAGGAATCATAAAGAGCAAAAGCGACACCTTCCATCATAGACCGGACTATGTGTCCCTTGGTGTGGGAAAGTGACAGGCCAAAGATTACTGCCCTGGCCCTCGTGTCCCAGATCGGGGTACGCTCGCCCATTAAGAACGGCAGAGTGATCAGCCCGTCGCTCCCGGCCGGGACTTTGGCAGCCTGGAGATTTAGTAAATCGTACGAACTTACTCCCAGCGCGCGTTCCATCTCTAGCTCGAGATGTGAAAAGTTATCGCGAATGTAGCGCAGCGATTGCCCACCGGTTATGGTTGATGGAATCGTCATAAAATTCTTTTTAGAATCAATGCTAAAGGCTAGGTTGATCATCAACAGGCCTGCAGGAGAGAACATGAAGTCCGGATCGGTAAAGATCACCCCAAAGTTGCCCACAGTGCCGAGGTTGCTCATGATGTCACCAGGCTCTATGACGCCAGCGGCAATGCAACTGGCATTAAAGTCCACCTGAGTAACCACCGGAATACCCGGTACCAGGCCGGTTTCTTCTGCAGCCTCGGCTGTGACTTCGCCGGCAATCTCCTCGCAATCGACCAGGTCGGGGAAGATAGCCGGATCGATACCTATCTCCTCCAAGATTGTGGAATCAAAAGTTCGATCCAGGATGCGGTAGACACCATAAAAAGGAGCGCCAGGGTAGTTTACGACCGTCTGCTCTGTAAGTTTTAGAGTGACAAATCCGTCAATCGTTAGCGCCTTGTGAATCTTCTTGAATGAATCGGGCCTGTTGTTCCTTTCCCAAAGCAGGTTGACAATCGCTGGATGATCCTCAAGTCGATTCGCCGTGAACTGCATTAATCTCTCTTCCCCAACCACCACCTTGAGCCATTCAACTTCTGCCTTTGCCCGCCGGTCCATCAAATTATAGGCTCGATGGATGGGCTGGTTGTCTTTATCGATCATAACCATAGAAGGCAATGCAGATGAAACCCCCATGCCTCGGATCTCGACCGGATCTACGCGCGATTGGGCGAGGCATTGTTTAATCAATCGGCAAGCGGCTTCCCAATAGCCCATGGCATCATGTTCCGACCAGCCTGGCTTGTCGTGGAATATGGGATATTCCTCAAAGGCATAGCCCAGGACCTCCCCTTCAGAGTTGATGATGCAGGCCTTGGCCCCACCTGTTCCATAATCAAGACCTAATAAGAAATCAGCCATTTGGTTTTTCCTTGCCTGTTTATCCTTGTATCGATGACTGTGGGATTACAGTTCCCTGCAGTCATTTTGATTCACTTATAAGACCATAGAGGCCAGGACCGGACCGATGTTGATCCATTGCTTGAGTACCGAATTAGTTCGTGCCAGTCGCAATTTTCTTGCCGACTGCGCCACCAGGATGCGTTTGTCCAAAAGCCTCCCTGGTATAGCCACGTAGTTCAAGCAGGAGAACACAGAGAACATCACTGGCCGCCCCATTGACCAGGGAGCTGCCGGTGGCCACCATTCCGTAAGGGTCAATTTCTCCAACAGCTTGTACCTTGAACACCGAATCGCACATATTGGCCAGAGTCGATTCAGGATTTTCAGTCTGGGCGATGAGCTTGGCTCCCCGGGCACGGGCGATTTCGGCAAACTGATTTATCTCTGTGCTCTCCCCTCCTTTGGATATGAGATACACGACGTCTTCGGCTGTTACGGCTCCAGAGGTACCATGAAGTCCGTCTGATGCGTTGATATAGAGGGCTGGCGTGCCGCTACACGACAGCAGATGGGCCATGCGCTGGGCGATGGCCCTCGAGGTGCCCGCCCCGGTCACCAAAACATGCCCCTGGCACTTGAGGAGAAGAGAGATAACATCCGCCAAGTTCTCGTTTAGCTGTCCTGCCAGGGCGCCAACAGCTTCGGCTTCGGTCCGAACAACCTCCCGAGCCCTGACGACAATTTCCGCCCTTGATGTTTCCATCACGCTCGTGTCCTACTTGTCTTCAGCCAGGAGCGCCTCGGCCGTCGACAAATCGGTGACTAGCACATTCAATATTTCGCCGAGCAATGCTGCCCGGACAATCTCGTGCTTATTAATGCCGCCGGCAATACCTATCACCAGCGAAATATTGCGAATTTGATCAAGCGCCAACCCAATGATTCGCTCGTTGATTTCCAGATCAATGCTGTTTCCAGTTTTATCCAAATACCGGAGCGCGATATCGCCAACAGCGCCCAGAGATTGAAGGTGATCAAGATCTTCCTTGCTAAGAATTAAGCCCGATCGCACCACCATCGAATGCGGGTTGGGAACACCAAGACCTACCACTGCCACATCTGCCTGGGCAGCAAGCTGGAGGACAGCTGCAATCTGAGGATCGGCCCTAAGGAAATCTGCCATCTCGCGGTTTGGGACAACGCCTGGCGCTGGCAACATACGCACCTTGGCCCCTAGCTTGGAGCCAAGATGTTGGATTAGCTCCGAGGAATGCTCCGGCGTATTAGAGGGACCCAGACCGCCTAGCATTTGAACCACGGTAACACCGGGCCAGGATTTGTTGGATAGGGCATCCGATAGAGCCAGGATCGAGGTTCCCCAAGCTGTGGCAATCACCTCGTCTCCTGAAATGCAGCGACTCAAGTATTCGGCGGCCGCAGGCCCCAGTTCTCGTACTACCGTGGGATGGCTCTCGGGATCGCTGACAGGTACGACAACCGCCTCGATAAGACCATATTTGTGTTCCAGTTGTCGCTCAATGTCGGCCATACCGTCGAGTGGGGGAACGAGGGTTATATTGATAACGCCCAGGTCTCGTCCTTGTTGCAGGATTCGGGAAACTTTTGGCCTGGAGAGGCCTGCACGATCGGCGATTTGCTGCTGAGTCATACCGTCAACATAGTACTGTGTGGCAATTCGGTATAGCAACCGGTGTTGCTCGCTGCTTAACATATCATTACCCACCTGGCTGAACGTATGTTCTTGACCGAACAATTGCCCATTAGTAACTTTTATCACAAAGAAATTTGCACAACAAGTGTCGAATGTCATGTCAAATTTATGACAACCGTCAGATCGGGCAACTACACCGGGTAGTTGAGATTGTTCCGAGCCCAGGCATACAGGGGGTCGAAGACACTTGCAGGTCCATTCGCCGGCGAAACACCGCTCATGTCACACGGTTACCAGAATTGACGCCATCTACTCGGTCAGCTTACTCTTCGACCTAATCAGGTGTATTCTTCTATTGTTGCATGCTCCCTGGTCAGAATTCACCGTTAGCTATTGACTCGAGTTTGACCGGTCTCGCGGTGCCGCTACCCTGGCAGATCTGACCGGGATGAGAAGGGATGTCCGACCAGAAAGGCTCAAACTTTTTCGGCTAGAGAGCGCACCCACGCGAATTCAGCAATCTCACTAATTGGATTGTAGCGTCACAGCAGTATAAGATATGTTCCGAATTCAGGGACTATCGAATGGAGATCAAACAAAGAACTAGCCGGATGTTACCAGGACCAGGGGTTACGCAACGAAACGCCAGCGAAGAATCCGCCAGGCCATCGTGCGTTTTTCATTTTAGCGCGAATTAAGTTTTATTCAGGAGAAACTAAATGGATATTCCAAAAGAGAAGCTTGAATTTATGTATGATCGCATGGTGCGTATCCGGTTGTTTGAGAATCGAGTTAAAGATCTCTTTGCGGCTGGGGAAATGCCAGGTTTTGTTCATCTTTATTTAGGACAAGAAGCTGTTGCCGCCGGCGCCTGTGCCTCACTCAACGATGATGATTACATCACCTCAACTCACCGTGGACACGGTCATATTTTGGCGAAAGGTGGTGAATTTAAGTACATGATGGCCGAGTTATATGGCAAGATCACAGGCTATAACAAGGGTAAGGGTGGATCTATGCATATCGCCTGGCCTGAACTGGGTATTCTTGGAGCAAACGGCATATTGGCTGCTGGTATTCCTATTGCAGCCGGCGCAGCGTTATCGGCCAAATATCGAAGATCTGGTCAGGTAACAGCTTGTTTCTTTGGGGATGGCGCTATAAATGAAGGGGGAGCTCACGAGACAATGAACATCGCCGCCGCTTTTAGCCTGCCAATTGTCTTCATATGCGAGAATAACCTGTATGCGGTAGGCACCTACCAACCTGATGTTCGAAATATCGAAGACATTGCCGATCGGGCACCTGCTTATGGCCTGCCTGGGGCTGTTGTAGACGGCAATGATGTGTACGCCGTATACCTGGCAGTAAACGCCGCCGTTGACCGGGCTCGCTGTGGCGATGGGCCAACATTGATTGAATGTAAAACCTACCGCTGGCATCCCCATTTTGAGGGTGAAGCGGATACATATCGCCCACTAGCAGAGGTAAATGAATGGCGGAAACGAGAGCCAATCGCACCATATCGCAAAGCTTTAATAGCTCAAGGTGCATTCAGTGAAGAAGAGCTTGCCATTATTGATGATTCCATAGGGCGTGAGCTTGACGAGGCTGTTGAATTTGCCCGTAGCAGTCCATTCCCAGAACAGGAAAGTGCTCTTTCAGACTTATGGGCCTAGCCGGAAACAGGAGACAATAATGACCAGAGAGATTTTCTACAATCGTGCGTTAAATGAAGCCATGGCCGAAGAGATGCGCCGTGATCCAAATGTTGTTCTTTGGGGGATTGACATTGGACCCTACGGCGGTGCAAATGGTGTAACTCGGGGACTACAGGAAGAATTTGGTGTGGAGCGGGTGATCGACATGCCGGTCTCTGAACTCGCCTTTGTGGGCATGGGTGTTGGGGCCGCGGCTACCGGTCTTCGACCTGTGATTGAACTCCAATTTTCAGACTGGATAACCCTGGCATCGGAGATGATTATTAACCAGGCAGCCAAGATGCGTTATATGTTTGGCGGTATTTTGGAAATGCCATTAGTAATTCGAGCACCTGTTGGTGGCTACTTGTCCGCGGGAGCGCAGCACTCGAACAGCTTCGAGTCACTTTTTTCATTTGTGCCTGGCATAAAAGTCATCATGCCTGCTACGCCGTATGATGCAAAAGGACTACTGAAAAGTGCCATCAGGGATAACAACACAGTGATCTTCTTTGAACACAAAAAACTGTATGGAATGAAGGCCCACGTCCCAGATGAAGAATACCTCATCCCAATTGGCGAAGCCGAGGTGAAGCGTAAAGGCAATGATGTTACTATTGTTACCTATTCCTATATGGTCCATTTCTGTTTAGCGGCCGCCGAAAAACTCGCCGCCGAAGGAATCGATATTGAAGTTATTGATCTTCGAACAGTTGATCCACTGGATAGAGACACTATTACCGAGTCAGTAAAGAAGAGTAGCCGGCTGGTTATCGTGCAAGAAACATGGTCAGATTGCAGCATCAGCTCAGAAATAGCCGCCCTGGCTGTTAGTTCTGAGTTATTCTTTTACCTGGATGCTCCTGTAGAACGGGTGACAGCGAAAGATGTTCCTATCCCCTTTAGCCCGCCCTTGGAGGAATTTGTATTACCGAGCGAGCAAAGCATCATTGACGCAGTTAATCGCACGCTTGACCGTGAACTTGCTTAGCGAGATAGCTTTGTGAACAAAAAGAGGGTTTAGAGGCCGTTGTCGGGCTCATACCCAACCCTGCTTCTGGCAAGGATATTCGGCGCGTCGTGACCCATGCTCTCGTAATGGGTAACCGGGTAAAGGTCAAGCTGGTATTCTGTTTGTTAATCGGAATGCAGGCTGCAGGAGTTGAAATGGTGCAGATCATGCCAGATCGGTTTGGAATCGGTCAGAAGGCAATTGACGGGCTGCTGCGCAACAATCGCGAGATAGTGACCGAGGCAACAATTATTGATATGCCAGATTCCGGGACAGGGCGAGATACAGTCCTGGCTGCGAAGTTGCTAAGCGACAACAGTGCCAACTGCATCGTAACTCTCGATGGCGATGGAACTGTACGGTTAACCGGCAACAACTGTGGCGAAATACCTGTCTTGCCGATATCTACGGGTACAAATAATGTAATGCCCCGGTTTGCCGATAGTACCGTCGCCGGCCTGTGTGTGGGCTATTTCGTTCAACAGGAAGAGAAAGATCGCCGCAGGTTGTTGTTATCGGGCGAAGAGACTTGACAATGAAGTCGATGGACAAATGATCGATAGCGCGCTGGTTGATATGGCTGCAACTCAAGGCAGTGTTGTTGGTTCGAAGGCTGTCTGGGAACCAGATAACATTTGTCAATTATTTGTGACCCAGGCGTCACCAACCAATATTGGTCTCTCTGCCGTTGCAGGCATGCTCTGCTCCATCACGGTTCATGATTCATTCGGAGCTGCCCTCGAGCTATACCCAAAAGAGCCATATCAATTGGTGAAAGCAGCAATAGGGCCAGAGCTTGTATCAAACATCCCATTTGAAGATATCACATATCTAGATCCAGGCGTACGATGTCCCATCGCTGAGATCCGGCCCCTGGTTTTGAATTTAGAAGGCGAGCGCGAAACTGTACTTCATACCGAAGATAACGCCGCTGTGTATTTGAATGAATATGGTCCCTTGATTGTTAACGTCGAGCAGGTGATGGAACAGGCAGTTAGTAACGGATTTTTCATAAGGAAATAATCTATGCCAACAAATGTTGTGATGCCCAAGCTGGGGCTCAATATGATCGAGGGGTTGGTCGTCGAATGGCTCAAGCAGGTAGGTGATTTTGTAAAACAGGGTGACCTGCTCTTTGTTGTCGAGACAGATAAGATCACAACTGAATCCGAGGCACAGGTGGAGGGGGTTCTGGCGAAAATACTTGTATCAGCGGGAGAGGTAGTACCTGTTTCCACACCGGTGGCAATAATATTGGCAAAAGATGAAGCTCTGGCTGGTGATGAAGCGCAAGTGCCATCTGATGTGACTCAGTCTCCGGCATCCCAGAAAAAGAAACATGCTATCAGACCGACTCAAGCTAGCCCAACGGGCAAGGTTCTTGCTTCACCGGCCGCCAAACGACTTGCGAAGGAGTACGGACTCGAGCTTTCCACAATCCCAGGGAGTGGTCGGTTTGATAGCATCAAGCAAATGGATGTTGAGGGATTCTTGGAAGCTCACAAGCATGAACATTCTACAAAACCCCTGGCCTCTCCGCTGGCCAAGCGGGTTGCCAAGGAGTTTGGCGTTGACTTGATGGCAATTGTGGGAACTGGGAAAAATGGTCAGATAACCCGAGATGATGTCGAACGTGCCGCGACAGAACAAGAGCAACCAGCAACGCCCTTTGGGGTAACCCAGAGGATTCCCATCTCAGGGGTCAGAGCCACGATAGCCGAACGTATGTTATTGAGCATGCAGCAGTCGGCTCAGATTACCTTGCACACTGAAGTAGATGCAACATACCTGGTAAGGCTGCGCCATGCTTTCCAGGAAGTGGCTTTTTCGGCCGGTATCGATGTACCCAGCTACAATGCCTTGCTGATTGAAATAGTTGCCCAAGCGTTAAGTGACCACCCACATATTAACGCCCGGCAAGAGGGTGATACCATTCTGGAATTGGAGGAGGTCAATGTTGGCCTGGCAGTAGACACTATGCGTGGTCTACTGGTAGTGGTTATCAAAAATGCCGACCAAAAAAGTGCCTTGGCCATTGAATCAGAACTGACCACTCTTGCCGAGCGTGCCCGGTTGGGAACTGCGACCTTGGACGATTTGACGGGCAGCACATTCACCTTAACCAATCTGGGGATGTTTGGTGTTGACGGCTTCACTCCCATCATCAATCCGCCCGAAGTGGGTATCTTGGGCGTCGGTCGAATTGTTGAGAAACCAGTTATGGTTGGCGGTCAGGTCCAAGGACGACCAAGGATGAGCCTTAGCCTGACATTTGATCATAGAGTGATTGATGGCGCCCCGGCAGCCAAATTCTTGCAGCATATCACCCAACTGATAGAGTCGAATGGCACGAGTTACTCCTAATCCTCGCCCCAAAGATGTCTCAGAGGTTCTAAATGGGAGCGGATAAAGCACTCTAAAAGCATATTTCACTTGATCTAATCCCAATGATATAATGCAACCTCAGAATGAACTTACAGGTTGGGGTTGACCTTTCAGCCCGATAAATGGAGAAAGTATCATGCCAAGTCTAGGTGGATGGGAATGGGTCATCATTCTGGTAATCGTATTACTAATATTCGGCGTCGGACGTATCGGTAAACTTGGTGAAGAACTGGGCAAAGGAATCAGCGCGTTTCGCCAAGGTGTCAAGGATAGCGATGAGAAAGAAATAAGCACAGAGGAGAAAAACGTTTAATAGAGCTAGTTGCCGAATCGTTTCCCCCAATAGCCAATTGCCACCTGGGAAATGCGCAGGCGTTGATGCTACAGTTACTTGTGAATGATTAATCCTGGGTAGACCAAGAGCTGTTCAGACCCCGATCAGTATGCTCTGGAACCTCAATGGCTTTTGGTAACGATGGTACCGGGGTAGCGGTCGGATCTGGCAACGAGGTGGCGACTTGTTTTGGTGCCGAGGTGACGGAAGGTTCTGCATCAGAGGTAGGGGGAGACTCTAGTGTCGGGATAGAAGAATCAAGTGAGGTATCGGCAACTGTGGTAGATGTTTTTCCCAAAGACTCTTGGGTCTCATCTACAAGGTCCTGTCCATGACTACGAAGAGAATTTGGAACGTTGCCCAACTCCCGACGCAGTTCTTGAACCTCGCGCCGCAAATCGCGAAAGTCATTGTAGCTATTGCGAACCGTGTCATCCTCCAGTGAATCCAATTCGGCATTCAGCTGAAGTGCAAACTGGCGAGCCACCCTCTGTAACTGAGCTGTCGTCCTCCCTAATGTACGGGCTACTTGCCTGATTCTATTCGGCCCCATCACCAGGCCAGATAATAGCAAGATGAAGATCAATTCAGGGAGGCCAATTCCAAAAAAACTATCCATCTTCGACTACTCTAGCTGACTATAATGTAGCTTGCAGTTTGCGATTTGACATGGGAATTTGGTCGATAAGATGTCCTACGACACCATTTTCAACAAAATGCACTTCATCAGAGTTGTAAATCTTTGCTAGTTCAACCAATCAATGGCTAAATGAATTGGTGTTTCCTTGTCAACCTGGCAGTCAATAACCGCTATCCGTATTTCATCAGGATAAGTGACTGCCTTTGTTCCGAAAATCATTCGGGAGCATCTCGAGTAATCAGTTATTCCCTGCATTTCTGAAATTCCGGAACGTCATACATTAGCTTATTGGCGAGTTCTATACCAGTACTTTACATGAATTGGTCTTTTTTCCGTCGATGGATCACACTGTAAGGTGGAAGACTGGAAACACCAATCTTATTGAGAGACCCAAGAATTACTCGCCCAGCGCGCTGTCTGGTTTTCATGCCTGACAATTGTATTGCCATTCCACTATAGCCGCGAATTAATCCATCTTTGGCTGGCGTTCAATTGAGCCACTCAAATAAGCAAACGGGCTTTGCCTAAGAATACGTAGGCGAGTTTCAAAAAACAGATCCTTTTGGCCATAGTAATTATCTGAGACCACGCTCAGATAGCACCATCATGATGTCAGTTTATTACTTATGAGAATAACCATTCTCCGAGGCTGGGATCCTTCTGCCCTTCCGAGAGAGGGGCTCTAAGAACTGGAAGAAGATGCTTGGGATGACTGTCTTGCGAACGGTACTGGAGCATTGAAAAAGGGCAGAATACGGCTATACCTACAGCCTATATCCTAGATCCACCCAAGCAAGCCATTATCGATAGGGCAGCCTGAAACGCGCTAGGCATGGCCGGCGTTGCACCATCTGTGGCGACTGTGCTATTTGAAAATAGGTGAGATTTTGTGTTTGTCAGGCAGGGTAGGGGGGCGTTCTGAAGGAAGAACCCAATATTGGCTCGAAACACGGTTCCGCTTGCAAATCACGCGGCATAGGATTTTGAAAACACTTCATGTGGCATGACCCCAACGTTCTAATAAATTATACTTTGCAAGAGCAAGAGTTTTCTTTCAAGGGTACTGACATGCATTTAGTAGAAGGTGTTTATCCTCGCTGGGTGTTAGTAAATCGGCGACCACATGATGTAAGTGACTTTGCGAGCCTGCCTCCACGTCAGCGTCCGGAGGCCTATTGCCCTATATGTAGGCATTTAGTCATTCTCAAATTGGGCGATGTGCGTGTTCACCATTATGCACACTACCGTGACGAAAATTGTCCTGCCACGGAGCCGGAAACTGCCCTGCATCTAAACGTTAAGTTCTATATAGCCAGACAGCTAGAGCGCCGATTACCCCTGGTGATTGAGCAGCCGTGTGCCGGAGAATATCAATGCGGCAGTGTGCGCCGAGTCCCTTGGCTGGATGGTTGGGAGGAAGTTCATGTCGAGTATTCTGTTGATCACTACCAGCCCGATATTGCGTTGTTGAGGGATGGCCAGGTCCTGGGAGCGATCGAGGTGCTGGTAACGCATGCTGTCGAATCAGGGAAGGCTGATTATTTTGCCAGGTTAGGTGTTTCGTGGCTAGAAGTGAGAGCGACGGAATCGCTTTACGCGGGCGAGAGCCGCTGGCTGGCAGAGCAGCCCCTAACTTATGTTCGGCTGTTTCCATGTGAGGACACATGGGTGTGTGAAAATTGTCAGGAGAAACGATATCAAGATGAGCTGCGCCAGAAAGCAATTGAGATACAACGTCTCTATCAGAAACGCAACCGGACCTACATTCATGCAGCAAAAATGGTAGATTTCTACTATCCCTCTGGAAAAAAGTACCGCGAGGTATTCTACACCAAGGTTCAGATACGCGATGGTAAGCG
>Ga0307378_10001250_pt1 | contig 41746 bp, 61 predicted proteins | sample UN1MG_FD_202238 | JGI IMG/M metagenome (GOLD analysis project Ga0307378, IMG submission 202238) | Soil microbial communities from Risofladan, Vaasa, Finland - UN-1 | ecosystem: Environmental > Terrestrial > Soil > Coastal area > Acid sulfate soil | place: Finland: Risofladan, Vaasa | collected...
AGTACCCATCCGATAATGCAGTGAATGAGCTGCTTGTTATCTGTTTTGTGGTTAGGTCTGGAATCACTTTAAGACCGGGTGCACGATTTACTGTTGTGGATGCATCTTCTTCCCATATGATTGCGGGCTCTTTATAATCAGTGAAATCTTCTGGTATGTTCCAAATGTAATATTCGTGGTTTGGTACCATGCCCTCTATTAAGGTTGGATCGTTCTGTTTATAATTCAGCCACCACATGTCTACCTTGTTTATGATTCTTCCTTTACTGTTTGAAACCCACTCTATCCAAATTGGAACACCTTTGGGTATTATCGCTCCGGTTGTTGGTGTCTTAATGATTATTCCTTGTGTGTCTTCAACATTTCCACCGATAATTGCGTTTATATTTTCTTTTTCAGGTACGGGGTAGAGATCGTAATTGAGCCTCTTAATACGAGTGGTTGTTTTCATTTCAGTGGTTGGATCAAATACAGGTTGATACGTTTCAACCTCCAATTGAAAGTTTACTTTGATCTTGTTATCAGCCTCAAACGAATACTGAATGTTCTTATCGATTGTTATATCTTCAGGAAATCCAACGGTACTTCCAATACGAAGCCCCTTGTAATACGTATAGAACGTGATTGTCTTATAGAATACCTCACGAATTTCTTGTTCTATTTTAAGAGCAGTAATGTGACGATCTATCCACATTTCACAGTCTATCCTCACGCTCAATGGGATTGAATAGAGGTAAGATACATATGACTCTAATTGTCCATCAACCTCCTTAACATAACGGCCCTGGACGTATCGAGATGTGATCCTCTGGGCTGCTATGGTGGATCCGGTGTATGTTAACACACCGCGGGGTATCATGTCAAAGTTTCCATCAACGGGACGTGGCGGCATACACTCTGCGTAATGAGTATAGAAATCCTGCATGAAACGTTCATCACCGGATTGGTTGTAGAACCATGGAACGGAAATCGTTTCAACGTCATCATCACCCCAGACCTGTGTATATTTTATCTGGTTGTTCATAATATCGAGAAGCCCCGCTAATACAGCACGTATCAGTATGTTCTCGTTATTATATTTGTGGTATAAACTCATTTTCGTTAATAAATTTAGCTTTCATGTTAAATATCCCAGGCCTTTCCCCATGTAACGAGGTTCCACTGTTTAAGTGTAAGACCAATTTTTTTAGCATATCTTTTGGTATATATATGCTTGTACAGGAATGCGCTCAGCGCCCACAATCCCAATCCAAACACAAAGAAAAACATTCCTTTAACGACATCGAATATGGAATCATTGAATATGATCATCAGTGCTCCTATCGCTACAATCGTAAAGAATATGACGTTTCCTATCCACTTGTTGTAAAATTTATAGAACCAAGCATAATACTTGGGAGGATTGGCAATGAACCAATCTATAGCTTCTAGTTGTTCTTTGGTTAGTTCCATTTTATCTTGTTTCTTTTTAACATCTCAACAACTTCTTTATGAAGCGTGTTAATGTTTCTCTTATATTTTGTTGAATCTTTTTCAACTGCCCTCTGGGACGGAGTTATTAAAAAGGCGGCCCATTCATTGTCGCCATAATTATGAAATTTTAAAATGTATTTTCCAACCTTTATTGATCCCGGATAAACAAATTCTGCGTTTAATTTTTTTGCCATTTCTTTCGCAATGACCGCACTCATTAAAGACCTCTTTAAATTATTAAATGGATTTGATAAATTATCAAAGCTATAAACCTCGAGGTTATTTATCAAATCAATAACTTTATCTGCTATTGATCTGTTTATGTCATCCTCATTTTTGGGTTTTAAGATGTCAGAGACGTTTTCATTTATACGTTTAGCTCTCATTTATAAAGTAATTTTTTAAGTTCCTTTTCCATATTGCCTTGTTGTTTGAACGCATCCTTCTCAAACGGTCTATCTTTATATTCAACATCAAATGTAACCGTGTCACCGGTATATACTGCGTAATTTGGATACAATACCAAATCTCCGTAAATGTATTGCCCAATGTGAACGAATTCATGTGAAAGTGTTTCCTTTAATTTAGATAAACTCATATCCTTTTTGAGTAACATTACAAATTGGTTCTTTCTAAATGGAAGCATCTGTATTATTCCATAAAACTCTGTGTCTTGTGTTTTAATCGTAGGCATGTATGCAATCGTCATATTGAGAGTGTCCATCCCCAATATTTCACTTGCAAGCACCATACATATGGTATCAGCTCTGTGTTCTGTAGCATTGTTTACTTGTATGGTTTCTGGGAAGTCATAGTGATTAAACGGACGCACATCATGTTTCTTTTGCCACAGCGCAAGACCCACAAAGAATGCAATCACAAGGACGACAATTAAAACGATCCAACCTTTCTTCATGTATTTCGTTTATTTTATTTATTCATTCACCACCTGAATCCTCTGCATAAATTCTGGAGGGAAAGAAGCTCGGTTATTATGAATCAAATCACCAAGCGCACCATCCAATATGTAGGTGATTGCCCAATCATCCTCGTTACGCACGCTTCTGCCCGTCCCTTGTAGTATGTTGATTATCGCTTTCCAACGATACCAACCTGGATTGTATTGGAGTTTGGTTTTCACAAAGCGATCGCTCAGTGAGAGGTAAGGAACCTTTGCAAATATCTGGAAACGAGAGAAATCGTCTTTCATGTCCAATCCCTCCAGTATTGATGGGCCCATGATTATATTACCCTTTGTCATCTTCATCATGTCAAGGGTTTTACGCTTTTCATCAGTTCCGTTGTATACAAATACTCGTCTCCTGTTTGTAGCAGTTAGGTTATCTTTTATTTTGTTTGTTAAATCATACGAGGCAGAGTGTATGAGACCGCTTTCCCCATCGTGTTTTTCAATGATTTCGTTTATCTTTTCAAACAACCAAGGACTGTTTTCCTCGATGTGTTTGTACGACATACGTCGTTTTGGATAGTAATAGATTGGAGACTTCTCAAATGGAAAGAGGTTGTCCATCTTTATGTGTTTTGCCCCGGGAATATTCATGTTTCTCATATATTCCCTTGGGTCCGAGAATGTAGCACTCATAAGCACCGTGAACCCTGTAAATCTATGAAAGTATCGGTTCATCATGTACTTCTCCTCTAAACAATTGAATACGAGTTCTTCACCCGAGGGGTTCTTAACAATGTTTCGCGTTGAAGTGTTCAGTATTATTAGGTTGTAGTCTTCTACCTTACAGTGTATGTCTTTTACCCAATCTGATGTGAACAAAGCCCTTCTCCAATCTCTTGGTGGTCTTGTGTTTGGGTATTCTTCCATCACTCTTTTCTTTAAGAGCTCAATGGCATTTAAGAATTTTTCGAGAGAAAGTTCGATGGTCATTAAGATCTCGTGAATCTGATCCTGGTTTTCGGTTATCCAAAGATTTTTAATGGAGGTCGATATGATACCGACCTCTTTACTTAAGAATGCAACACGGTGATTGGCAAAGAAATCTGATAATCTCACCAACCTTTCTTCAGCATCCTTATCAAAGCGAGGAGAGTAGTGACTTTGAACGATATCAAGAACTTTATGTGCTTCATCACACACAGTGAAATCTCTTTCGGGGAATAAAGATTCCTTTGCATTCATCATGATCATCCAATAGTTGTAATTCAATACGGCCGTTTCAGCTTCCATTGCGTAATTTCTCGCTGAAAAATATGGACAATCTCCGTAACAGCTCATTCCTGCTGGCCTACGATTTCTAACCCTACAAGTTCCAAGTGAATGTTTTTCATCGTTATCAATACACATATAATTGTCAACCCCTTTAACGGATCCCCATGTTAGGCGATAATCTCGTATGTCTTTTTCGTATTGATCTTGGAGTGAAATTTCTGAAGCGAGTACAAACCCTTTCTTTCCTATTTCGTTTAAGATAAATGACACGCCCATTGCAATCAAAGATTTACCGCTTCCAACAGGAGCGTCTAAGATTACGGTTTTGTACTTGTTTTCTAAGTATGTTTGGATTACTTGTTCAATGGCTTCCTTTTGCCCTTTGCGCCATTTGAAATCATTTGGGAGGTGTATTTCCTCAAACTCAGTCATGTATCTATTTACAACTGAATCAATTTCTTCTTTTGATTTAGGCTTTAATACGTCGCTTATTCCCATGTTTATTGTATGATATAAAAGGGTATAAGTTTTTAGTATTCGATGTTGAATTTCTGAGAAAATTTTTGAAGGATGTAGTCCATCATTTTCATTATAGAATCATAGTGAGCTTTATCAGAGGTTTGAAATTTTGTCCAGAAATCTTGAAATTCTTGGTTGGGGAAATAATAATCACCGGTTGCAGGATCTTTACCAGTGGATATTTTGAAAGCGATTTCATCTACAAGATCATAAACACCTTCTTCGTTTGTTAGATATGAAACTTTTCCATTATCTATTAATTTTTGGATGAGACCGCGTTTAGCCATGTTTATATCATCCACCAAATCTTCAATTTGTTGAGGTGTAATACCATCGATGAAATTATCAACCAACGGCATCATGTCGTTGATAACATCATACTCTGTTTTTGGTTTTAAAATTTGCTCTATGGATTCGTTTACTAGTTTCATCTTAAATAATCGATGTATGATCGATAAACATCGGCAACGGCTTCATTTCTTGCTCTTACATCCGTGTTTAAAATTATGGCTTTCGCAACATCAAGTGGATATATTTCAAACTCATCAGCAATCGTATGAATCATATCATCTTCGTCCATAGTTTTAAATTCTTCAATTCTCATTTCTATGGAGTCATAAATTTCATCCTCAGATTTAGGCTTAAGGACATCATCGACATTTTCTTTTACAAGTTTATTCATCATCATCTTCCATTCCTGGGTAGATTCCAAATGCGCCTCCTAAATCTTCTATGGCATTTAGAACCATTCTCATTTCAGTTCCTGTTGAATCTTGATTATCAGCGGCCATTTTTGCCAATTCAAAACCACTCGCGTATGAATTTGGTCCAAGACTACCTTCTATCCAATCAACAACTCTTTCATCATAGATATTGTAAAGCTTATCCATGACTTGTTCGTATTTTTCTCCAAAATTTTCTCCGCCACCTAAAGCTCTACGTTGGTTATTATTCATTAAGCTACCAACTTCTTTCAGAATCTTTAATGAATCTTGAATCTCAGATCCATAATTCATCATGAATTCATCTACAGAACCTTCATTTATTTTTTTTTTTCGAGGGCCATTGAATGATTCCTCAATTATGTTGTTTATATCAAATTTCTTGTATTTATCTCCAACTTTCATCAGGTATAGAGTATCGCTCATTTGTTTCATCGGTATGGCCTCAATGATTTCATCATCTCCCTTTAATCGGAAAGACACCGCTCGACGTGAAAACTCTGGGACAGAAAGCTCATTTCTAAGTGCTGTTTCGAATTCATCTTGCATTACAAGATCATCGTCCTGGAAATCTTCACCATCTGAATATTCTGGTGGGGTTTCTTGGATGAGCATATCATCATCTTGCTCATTTAAACTTTCAAGTACAAATTTAGCTTTCATCATCGTGGTATTTTTATTTTACGTATGCTATCGCATTATTATAATTGGTTTGGTAGGAGTCATCCATTAACTCTACCAATTCTTTTCTGTCGCTCCATTCAAATGGAAACGCATCAAGGGTTTCATTGTTTAATGGCCATTGTTTTCCGTCTTCATCAACAATTGACAAAACCGTCATTGATTCTCCTGCCATTCCCGGATAATCCATTTCCATCAACCATACGCTTCTTCCGTCTTTAAGAACTATCTCCTCCCATCCATCGTCTCTTAATTCTTGAATTATAGCTTCTTTCGATTTGGGTTTAAATGTACTGTCGAGGGATTCATCTACATCTTCAAAATATCCAGTTTCATTATCTTCAAAAAAATCTTCAAGTAGAACATCATTAAAATATTCAGTGGCTATATTTACACTTTGGTTTACTATTTCTCGTAATTCTTCAAGTGTAAATGATTCAATAGGAATTTTTTCAACAACCTTTCGAATACTATTAGTGATTGGCCACACAAAATCAATGTTAAGCATATCATCAATGATTTCTTCTTTTCCTTTTGGTTGAAAAACTTGTTCTTCCTTAATATATTTCCCCCTCATTTAATATAAGGTTTATTTTATATATCACAAAATGGGGAAGAGAAAGCTTTATTGTTCTCCCAGAATTTCTATTGTAAGATCGCTGAATCCATCGTTTTTAGATATGTCAATTTTGAAATCGAAATATTCTATGGGTAGCGGCGAGTGGTTGATGATAAAGATGTTCATCATCAATTCTTTTGCGGTCTTTTGGAGAAGACCGATGATGTCATAAATACCATCTCCATCGATAGATGAAAGAACTTCGTCAAGCATAAATATGTTCAACGATGGATACTTACGTTTTAGCATCTTAATGATAGAAATAAGAACCGCAAGGTCAACCCTTTTCTTCTCTCCGGTTGATAACGTTTCTACGTTTATTTCTATCCCAAGGTGTTTTAGGTGAGGCTCAAAATCATTGTTAAACCTTAATTGATACGGAAAATGAAGCTCATGTAGAGTGAACTCAATCTCCTTGTTTAATGTTGGAAGATAACTCTCAAGAACTTTCTTTTTAACACCATCATCCGAATATAATTGTTCGAGTATGGATTTATACTGGAAGTCGTCATCCAATTCCACTTTTGTTGATTCTTTCCTCGTTATCTCAACGGTATTCTTTGATATGATGCTCTCGATTGAAGAAAATTCCTTGGGTTTATCTTGCTTAAGGCGCGTTAATTCATTTTGAAGAGTGGTGTAAACGGATTTAACTTGAATGATGAAGTCGTTTATTTTCTTTAACGCTTCTTGAACCTTTGTCATTGAATCCCTGTACTTGGATTCGCTTTGTAAAAGAACATCCAACTCATCATTTTTTCGTTTAAGGTTGCCCGTAAGTTCTTCCTTAATTAATTCAAACCTCTTCTCTGTGAATGGGGTTTCACAGGTTGGACACTGATCTTTATTGTAAAGATCCACCTGTTTCTCCAGTATCTTTATATCACTCCTGAGCACTGTTTTTTGATGCTTGAATATATCATATGATTTCTTTATATCATTCTCCTTAATCGTGTACTCACGAAACTTCTGATATGCATCTTCTAGTTTGGGCTTGTATTCAGTCATCTTCTGGACAACCCCCTTTATTTGTTGAGTGTTATCTTCATTCACCCTAGCTTTTAACTTTTCAAGTTCTTTAGACGCAGTAGTGATGGTTGTTTTTAGAGAAGAGATCTCACGATCAAACAAAGTAATGTCTGTTTTTATCTTACGAAGATCTTCCTTAACGAGTTTGTTCATATCGTTAATGATCTCCATCGCAAAGAGTTTATCTATGATGATCCTCTTATCATGAGGTGACATCGAAATAAAAGACTTAAACTCATTCACTGAAAGGGAGATAATGTTCGAGAAGATATGATAGGGCAGTCCAGTGACCTCGTTGTCAATATAGTCTTGATAGTTCTTGATTCCAGACTTTCCAATGTCCTCTCCGTTCTTTTCTACTTCCAGATCGGTGGGCGAAAATCTCCTTTCGATTGATACTAATGTTGATGGATTTACTTGAATGTCTCCTTGCAGCCACCCATGTTTATTGAGTCTATTCGCAATATCATCCTTCTTAAATTTATCAAGGCGTCCATAGTAAAGTATCTTCGGTAAATTTACAATAAAGGATTTACCATTACCGTTCTTTCCCAAAACCATCCATAATCCTCCATCTTCTGAAAACTCCAACGTTTGAAGTTTATTACCATAAGGACCTATGTTACGCCACTGTATCTTCTTTAATTTCATTTTTTTTCTTTTCCTACTTATTCCATTTTAGAAGCCTTTTCATAATACTCCTTGTTAAGCACTTTTAGTTTGACAAGCATTTCCATAGTGTATTCAAGATCATCAATGCTCATTTCAAGAAGTGTTGGAATATCTTTGATGTCTTCTCCATCTATTATGCCAACAAAATCTTCATCAATCTTTACTTTTTCACCAACTGTTTCTATCTTTTTGTATGGACATTCAGATAAAAGTTCTATGAACTTCGTAAGGTTGAACATGTTGACGTACTTATCGGGGACTATAATGTCTGTGTAGTTGTTTGCAAGTACTGAACAAGTAAAATCTAAAGTCCACTCCATCAAGTCTTCCAATTTTATCCTTTGGAACACTGATGAGTAGTTATTTTCTAATGTTTCGAATTCATCTTTGTCTGGATCAAAAATAAAGACCATTTTAGCGTTTCCTATATCACCTCTCTTGGTGTGATACGGGGACCCTATGTAATACATATGGTCAATCTGTTGTCTCTTATGTATGTGGCCAGAAAAGATCTTCTTGTACCCCTTAACTAGCCCCAGGTTTACCCCACGTACAATATGGTGGCCATTATCGTACTTGAAGCCTGCCATGTCTGTGTGGGCAAAGATGTAATCAGCTTTCTTTGAGTTATTTTTAGCATAAAGTTCTTCATCTTCCTTTGTTCCTATCCAAGGAAGAATTAGAATTCGTGAATTACCGTTTGTGATAATTACAGGGTCTTCGAATATCGTTACGTTTGGAATGAATCGAAAAGCGGCCAATGAATTTACATCAGTATCGTGTTTTTTGTAGATGTCATGGTTACCTGTCATTAAATAAACTGGCATGATTTCTGCTATCCTGAATATAACATCAATCGCCTTGTTCATGACATTTATGTCTAATAATTGTCTGTTATCGAACCAATCTCCCAACATACAAAAAATATCTCCCTTTTTGGCCTTTTTCTTCAACATCGGTAGGTAAAAATTGTTGAAAAAATGAAGTTGGTTTTCCAGCCATTCCAATGAATTAGCTCTCACTCCGAAGTGCAGGTCTGAAAGCAGGAAAATTTTCTTGTAATTTACATGGATAGTAGGAACGTCGTATGTTTTACTCATGTATAAATCGTGATGAAATGAATTTAGTTATTATAAACAAAAAAGGCCTAGAGGTTTCGTCTCTAGGCCTTTAGAATAAAACAAATATTAATTAATAATTTCCAAATAATGGGAATCCGACCACGATACCATAAGAAAAACCGCTTCCGTCTGGACTCCATCCATATCCACAATCACCTGCTAAATACCAAGTATCTGTTCCAACTTTATATCCGACTGAAACAATATGCATACCTGCCACATAATTATCAGTCCAACTTCCTCCGTTATACGATACTTGAGATCTATAACCGACTGAGTTATAAGAGTAACCTACGTAATATCCTGATTCATACCATTTTGGTGCGAATTTGATATTCCATACAAACCCATTTACCCAATCACCACTACCTGGCATTGGTGCTGGCATGAAACCTATTGAAGTAGATATTCCGTTGTAACTATATCCAACAGCACCCACACCCTCTGACCAAGACCATCCCAATTGTGCATACAGGGAAGAACTTTGTGCTTTTGTCTCTGTGTTTATGGCGAAAATTAAAGCTATCGCCATAAAAAATGTAAGAATAAGTTTTTTCATATTATTTTTCTTTTAAGGTTGGAATTATTTCTTCTCCGTTTATGTATGATACAAACGGAGCCGCTGTAGATTTTCTTGCGCTTAAATACCAGGTAAATGTCAGGTCTTCACATGCACTGAGGTTTTCATAATCGTAATACCAATCGTTTCCATCGAAAGAAGCCCAAATTTCAATACTGCCGGCAGGGATGTTTGAGTACTTGTATGAGTTGCCGTTGTATAATAATTTTTCATAATTTTCTGTTACATTTCCCCACGTAACATCAGTCCAGATCTTGTATCCGGTAGAGTTTTTTACAGTTACCGTCCCAACGTTATCGCGTTCACACGGGGGAACTGGTGGTTCAACTTCACATCCAGTGAAGGTTGCTACGCCAGTCAATAGAAATGATAGCGCAAATACAAATAAAAGTAGTCGTTTCATTATATCAAATTTTAAGAGTTTTTTTCTGGGAGATCTTTTTGATCTTTTTTCTTTGCGATCATTACAATTAATGCGATAATGGCTACAACATCAATCCAAATTAAACTACCTGCATCATCCACGGAAAAATTTCCAGTAGATCCGAGTATTAGTCCAATTCCAAAAGCAACACCGAGAGGTATTAATGCTAACCATTTCCATCCTCTATTCCAGGCAACGATTGTTAAAATAATTTCTAAGATAAGCATAATTTTGGTTTTTGGTAAAAATATTTCTATTGCTAAATTAATTAAAAGTTTTAAGACCCAATAATATAGTGTGTTAAGAAATTGTTAAGGAACAAACTTAATGTATAAATAAACACCCAGGGGCTATGAATAACTACTCTCACTAAATAAGGTTAAAATAATTTTTTAGTTTTAATTTTCTTGTTCAAGCTAAATTTATCATTTAGTTCTTTTAACAATCCTTCTTTATCAAGCACACCGACTTCTGTGTACAGTTGGTCGTAGTTAATTTGGAAAAATTCTGCAAACCCCATGAATATCTGAGCTGCAGAGAATTGTTTTTCTGGAACGAGACGATCCTTAAAGTAGTAATACATTTTTAATAGATCGTTTTTATCTACGCGCTTTGGGTTGGCGTATTTTTCATGGAATGGAGATTCAAGAAATAACTCATAAATCTTTTCATCCAATATTTTTAATATTCTTTCTTCAACTAAATTTTCTGATAGTTGGTCCTTATACAAGTGAGATACGCTATCGTGTACCTTCATTGTTTGAGTGAATGCCTCGTATTCAATCTCACCAGAGTTAAAAGAGTTATTAAGAATTTTATCTTCTTTCATATTTATGTTTTCTTCGTCCTCAATATCCATACCCAAAAATGATTTTTTAGGTATCTATCTTGACGTGATTTTTAAAAAAGTCCCTGCCCAGTTACTGGTAGTGATGTTGATACATTTGCCGCAATTCCACTTTGACCAGTCGGTGGTTGTGTCCTAAATCCACCCACACTGCCAGCTATAAATTCCATATCTTCGATTGGAGAATTCACATCTTCCTCAATACGCACATACTTTCTATTGAACAAATATTTCTTTCTGTTGTTCTCCATACCTGAAACTCGGTCTGCCAAATACTTAAGGTAATATTCACCCTGAGCTTTCATTTGGGCATCCGCCACGATCCCAAACAGACCATCTACAGTATGTAATAATGCTGCAGATTCAGATACATTAGAGATAACAAGATCATTTGTGTCCCATCCAGCTCTATTGGTTTGTGTTGGACTTATGATTGCCCACTGTTCTTCTTGTGCCACCGCTCTTAAGTCTTCACTTATCTGTTTAATTTTCATATAAAGATTCTCAGTGTTTGGGTTTCTCCAATTTTTCATGATGTTTATGTAATCCACAAACACATTCTCAAATTTATAACCCAACATCTCTTGGGCCTTTACTAAGTGAGCCCTTAAATCATTTGTTGACATTGTTGAGGATGGAAATTCCTTCACGTATAATTTTCCAAGAGGTGTAAGTGATTGTTTTTTCAAATCACCCAACTTCTTTTTAAGTAAATCTTGATCTTCGGTTAGTTTTTCATAATCATCCATCGGAACATTCAACATGTTTGCTCCAATCCTCATGTTTACTATTTCTTGTTGAAGTTCTAAAGTTACATATGCGGTGTTGTATCCATTGTAAACTGAGTGAGCAGCTAAGTTTGCCATCCACATTGATTTACCTGTCTTTGGACCCGCTAAGAACACAATTAAGGACCCTTTCCACCATCCACCTTTAAGACACAGATCAATGAAGTGATATCCAGTTTTTGTTCTAGCTAATCGAGTTTGTAAGTGAGTTTCTGCATCAAAGAAATCAGCGCCCAAGTTAAATGAGAAATCGATGGCTGTTTCTGTTGACATCATGTGCCTTACTTTCTCAACAGTTTCTTGCGCATTTTCAACCGTCATTCTGTTGGTCTTCATGAAAGCTATGGACTTCCTCATCACGTGATCCATGTTTCTAACAAGAATCCAAGGTCCAACATTTTCTTTTAACCAATCGGCATCATATTCCTTTAATTGTTCTTTTGTATTATAGAGAGCGGTAACAATATCTTCATTATACTTCTCATGTAAACCCTTTATACGAACGAGCTCCCACATTTGTTCTTTTGTCGGAGCATCCTTATATTTTATGGCGTGATCCTTAGCTATATTAAAAAGATCACGTAAAGTATCATTCGTAAAAAACTCCGCTTTTGTTGTATTTAAAAACGATGGATTTTCTAGAATGTAATGGTAGAATACTGTTTCCTGGTATGCGTTAATCATATTAAAATTTCTTTACTGTATTATGATGGAAAGCTTGCATGGTTTCATGACCTTTTATTTTTAACCTGTATCTTCTATTCTTATACGTATCTGGATTAAATGTGTCATTCATTGAACTAATAAAATCGAACGAAACTATTACAGCGTCTCGAACAACACCATTATCTATAATTCCTATTAATCGAGGCCTTATTGTTATCATTCCAGCTTCCAACAATATTTTAGCTAGTTCCCCTCTTGGAGTTGAAAGAATTTCAACTACGCCGCTGACCCCGCTTTCATCAACATGCATAGAATTGATTTTATGGGATACGTTTGTGAGGCTTATTTCTGCGGTTGGAGAACGATCGTGACACAGTTCCCCTAAAGCCGTACCGTTATTTATAAATTGGTGATATTCATCAAAGTTAGTGATGCTTTCAGCATCATATTTACGTTTCTCTCCACTAACCTTGTTATAAGGAATGAATTCAAATTCAGCAGTTACTCCCATGGGTGTTTAATGACTCTATACAGCGTATAACGGGTATGATCAAGATATCCCTTTTCAACGAGAACATCTAAATCTTCTTCAAGCGAAGGTTTTATGCGACAGCGCGTCTTAACAGAGACGTCCCATTTTTTGAACTCTCCGTCAAGACGGTTTTCATCTTCTAAGAATTGTAGAATTTCATACAGAAGATCTTCATGAGTGGGGTTATCAACTAAACCTATGAGGTTTTTAATCTTTATCTGTCTCTTGTTGATCTTCTTCATTTAATTCTCCTGTTGGCATTTCAAGTTCCTTTTCGATTTCAGCTAAATCTTCAAGTGATTCAATCGACGGAAGCATGAATGTGGGTTTAATCATTTTTTCATCTAACTCCGTAAGTACTTCTTTCGTAAATACTTTTTCAGTGAACAACTCATTTAGGGGAACTTCCCCATATAAGTGTCTGCATACTAACGTTCTTGCGGTTTCCTTTGGTAATGCATAACGTGTTCCATCATCTCCGTCATTAAGTCCTTCAATAGGAATCAAAAAGTTTCTACACTTCTTTTGTTCAGCTTCTGTAAGTTTATCAAATTCTTTTGGAGTTAAGCACTTACCTCTCATGACTCCACACGATTCCCAAGAAACAAACTTCTCAAGACCAACGAATGGATTTGGTTGCTTATAAAATGGAATGTGTAACTCAACCATGATAGGTTTTGCAAATCTTTGTTTTATTGGAGTTACTTTGATAGTGACACCAACACGAACTGAATCGATGTTAGCTTTTTTGTTCTTCTCTTCTGCTTCCTTATCCTCTAATTTTTTCTTGGATAACATGAACATAATAGAAACATTATACTTAAGACCTCCACCGCCGGCAACCTCTTTTCCTGGGAAGTAGGATCCAATCTTCTCATAAACGTGAGCGTTAACAATGAATGGAATTCCGTGTTTAGCAAACTTCATTCCATTTACTCTAAAGAGTTTACGAATTTCTTGTTGTTTCGTCATGTCTCTTTTGGCAGTGCCTTCAACTGTATCCGTTGCTTCTTTGGTTGATGATAAGTTTCCTAGTGAATCAAGAACGATCATAACTTTCGGAGAGGATTTTCCTGCTTCAATATTCTTTTCAAACTGATCAACAATTTGAGCAGCAATAAAGTTTACTTCCTCAATTGTGTTAACTGCTTGAAGTCTAACCTTTGAGGTATCAACGCCAAGCCGTGCAACAAAATCTTTATCGATGGATCCTTCTGAATCCAAATAAATTACTTGGTAACCGAGATCGTTAATTCCGTTTCGACATATACTTAATGCAACGTAGGTTTTTCCAGATCCTTCTTCACCCGCAAGACCAAGAGATCTCCTGTTAGGCATTCCGCCAAATACTGATCCACTCAATGCTGCGTTTAAGATATATGAACCTGTTGAAATCCACTCGTCAATTTTTGCCATCGGGTTATCATCGATAATTTCTCCGTCAGGGGCAATTGTGTTAAGAAAATCATTAAGTTCAGAAAATGAAGAAGCACCCGTGATAGGTTTTTTCTTTGCCATATTTATCTTATTTTATTGATTTTATGGTGATCTTCATCAGAAGTTTTGCATTTTCCATTAATAATTTTATAACAAATTAAAAATAAAATGAATGCTATTATAAAGGATACAAAGTGGATTCCCGTATGTGTGTGCAATAATTTTTCAAAACCTATATGGCACATAAATGAACATAGGTGATAAATAAATCCTCCTAAGAAAATGAAAAGTAGGAATTTTTTAATTCCCATTGCTGTGAAATTATTTTACATGCTTGAGAATCCCACGAAGTTTTCCAAGCATTCTTTTCTTGGCATCGGCTTTAGTCATAAAGCCTGCCCAGTCAATTTCTGCTTTTTGTAGTTTTCCCGGTTTTATTTTTTCGGAAGGTCTAACCACGTAATAATAAACTCGTTTGTAGAGTTTTCCCTTTTTATCTGTGTAATCTACGAAATAAGGACCGCCAACGATATCGTCCTTGTTTATTTTGATACCCACTTCTTCGCGTGTTTCGCGAATGGCTGCATCTATTAATTCTTCTCCTTCTTCAACATGGCCTTTCGGTATAGAAAACGTGCCTGTCCATTTTGCGTTTGTAGGATGGGCCAACAATATTTTACCATCTTGTATTATAACAAGACCTGCTGCGAGTGCAAGTTTCTTTTGTTCAACCAATAAGGAAATAGACTCAGACATAGTAACTTCTTCATCGTTTCCACGCGCAGATGCAAAAGCTATATCACATAATTCATGTAATATACCCCATGTTCTTTCAATTTCGGGGGTTTGTTGTACAACTTCGGGGAGTTCATAAAACCAACGATCTATTTCATCGTATAATTGCATTAATCTTTCTTCTGCATATGAAAAGTCGGCAGCCCCTTCAATTTCATCCGCAAGGCCACTAGCAAAACTTTGGGCCTTTTCTACAAAAGTCTTAAGATCATTGGCATCTACCTTTTTAGGTTTCAGTATATCTTCAATAGATTCTTTTACAAACTTCACTTCATGATCATTATTTTAGAATGAGTTTATCCAAACATCATTGCTATCAGCCCAGTCATAGAGCATTTCTAATACATAGTCTACTTCTTCAACCTCTGGTTCAGGATCCAACATGTCAAATTCTTCGGCTAGGTTTTCAAAACGAATGGCTTCGTCTTCTCCAGCAAACAACATAACATCCTCGACCTTGGAACGTAATGTTTCAATCATCGCCAACCTAAATGCTGCGGTGTCTTCATGCTGATCATAATCTTCTATGATGTCTTTAATATCGATGGTAAATCTCCATTTACCTTTGTCTTTTCTAAAACCTCTTTTTTCGAGATCTGTGATTTCGTCTTTAGATTTTGGTTTTAAGATGTCATCTATTCCCATTTTGCCTGACTTTTTATTTATTTATTCATCGTCAATTTCATTAAAGCCCAATTGTTTCACTACTTCCATTATTGGGAGCGGGCGTTTAGTTTCCATTATGGTAACTATTTCAAAAAGATTGAGTGGTCTGTGATACCCGCCTGTTATTTCATGCAGTTCTGGGTTGTCAATTCCAACATCAAATGAGTGTCCAAATGCTTTTAATCTTCCGTGAACGTGACCATAAAGCGTCCAAGATCCATGAACCTTACGATCCCATGAAAGTAAAGGAAAGTGATCCAACACTATGTGAATGTTTATCCCAAACCTTGAGTATGAATAATTTTTACGTTGGGTTCTTTGCGCAAACCTAGTTGAATTTCTAATGTTTTTATCGTGGTTACCTTCTATGAGATACTTGTTTCCATTCAAACGATCCAAGAATTTTTCTGCATCGACCCTTTTTGCCATTGAAACATCTCCCAATAAATAAAGTGAATGATTCTTTTGCACCCACTTATTTATGACTTCTTTAACGAGCCAATCATCGTGTTGAGCATTCCTCAGACGTTTATATTCTGGAAACTTTAAGCTTCTTTTTTCCATTGGTATGTGAGCAACATCCTTGTCCTTGAGAAATACCGGACGATTGCATATATCAATGATCTTTGGGTGACCATGATGTAAATCAGCACAGAAATGGATGGTTTCCATATCCGCCTTGATTTCAGGGGTTATCATTCCTAATATGTTCTTACTCTGATGTGACATTTTGTAATATAATAATTTTTTGTGGTTTTATTATAATTTATATGGAATTTTTACATAAAATTTATCTACATTAGATCCTGTTACAGTAATTTCATACTTATTTTCATGAAATATTAAATGGATTCCAGGTTCATCTAATGCACCATTTCTTCCCACTATAATTTCATTTTCTAATGAATCATCTATGATTATTTTGTTTCCTGATAACATGGGATTTGTTAACGTAAACATTTCCATACTCATAATAACAAAATTTGAAGGACCTCTTCTGCTTTCCATTGCAATTTTATTTCCTGCCCCTAATATCGAATATTGATAATATCTATCTAAACTTATATCATCTTGCATGTTAGTGGGAACATAAGTAGTGTGATACTCATTAATTTTGCCTTTTACTTCTTCATAAATATTCGTAAACGATTCTACTCTTTTAGTGATAGATATGTTTTTTGAAAATAATTGAAGCCCTAAGGTTTGTAATTCCCCTTCGTTCACCACCTCTGGACTTTCCACATAATCTATAAATGACAACACTCCTTGTGGTGCATCACACGTTGTTATCGAAATCATGTTGTGTAAATTTAACATTGTATCGATTTCGTTCTCATTAACATCAAATTTATAAATGCCTGTTAATGCCTGTACAATTTCTTCCTTTGTCTTTGGAACCAATATTTCTGTTATGCTACTCAAAATTCTAGTGTTACGTATTTTATCCACTCTTGTAAAGTTGGGGTCTCAGATTCCGTAAAAGATCCAAGTTCAAAACACGTTAGATGTTTATCAAGCGTTCTTTCTTTATCTCTGCAGAGTGCGGCCTTTTCAAAATCCATTGCATCTCCTTTAACCCATCTCATTTTTTCTTCTCGAATCTCTCGTAATCTTATTATTATGTCAGCTTTAAAATCCTCTACTGAAGAAACAGGGTATGTTAGGCCATAATGTTTGCAATAATCTTCAAAGATATCCTTTTCAGTTTTAGGTTCAAACACAAGGAGGAGTTTTTCGTGCAGCTTTTTCTTCGCCTTGAGAATTCTTTTACGTTCTCTGTTTTTTCTCTTTTTTGTGGCTTTCCTTTTATTAGATTTCATGTTGAAACCATTTTAAAACAAACTTCGAGCATAAATCAAGTTTCCTGGCACTGGGTTGTATCCCAACGGTGCAATGAATCTATTGAATGGCTCTACAATTACTTTTTCAAACTGACGATCGTAATCCACAGGTTGAGCAAATTCATATGGGTAATCTCCTGGCAAAAATCCAAACACATCACTTTCTCCTTTTGCATAATAGTGTTTGATCTTATCGCTTGTTTTTATGAGATTATACTTACTCTTCCACTTTGTATTGAGCAACTTATGATTATATACTGAAGCTGCCCTAACATTGATGGGGCACTTGTCTGCAAGTACTATTTCTTTTTTATCTTCAAGAACGTATTTCTCATAATCTCCTATTGAAACAGTTTTAGAAATATCATCGGGTTCCTGAAGCATAAATTCCTTCTTGTATTCCTTTAGTTTCTTTACTATTTCTCCATACTCAAGATCTTTGCCCTTTAAGAATAAAAGATTCAATAATTCCTTAAGAACTTTTCTTGCAAACTTCGGAGTCGATCCCTGAACAATCTCTACGCCAGTTGGCGAGATCTTCGCCTGTGGTTCAAATCGTACACCTGGATCCTTCCAAGCTATGTCCAATATATACTTCTTCTTTGCAAGCATGAGTGCACTATATGCAATCTTTTCTAACTCCAATACTTGTAAATCTTCTGTGTTTCTTTCCTTTGCGTATGAATCAAACTTATCAGAAAGATATTTATTCATTCGAATGTCCTTTATCTTTAGAATGAAATCAATTATATCTTTACGTTCTGTTGGAGCATCGCAAGATTTTAACAAGGGATCAAACGTAAGATAAGTTGAATCTGTATCATTATAAACAACAACGCTTTGATTTATCTTGTTTACGTAAGTAAGACCAAGGGCCTTGTGTAGTTCTTTGTCCAAGTGCCACTTATTCATAAAGTAATCATCCAGAACAGTGTTAGCATATTTAATAAGGTCTTGACCTTGTAGAGTTACTGCTTCAGCAACGTGAATGTTGTAACCTACAAAATATGGAGATGCACACGCTCCATAAACTGAGTTAATAAAAATCTTAATTGATTGTTCAAGGTTGAAATACTCTTCCTTGGTATCCTTTAATTTTTGTATTTCGTTCTTTAACTCATCTATTGTACATGTGTATGGATCTATCTTAACTAATTCAAATACAAATTCGGACATGTTATTTTTAAGTATTTTATACCTCTAATCATCAGAAGTTTCGTCTTCAATTGGTGTTTGAAGATTTTGACTTACCAATGCGCCTCCTATAATGTTTCTCATTGTTGGTGGTGGGACAGCATAAACAAAGTTTTCAACGCGCGTTTCCATTTCATGATTAACCAAATCACGTAATAATCCTCTCGCTTTTTTTGTTTTCCATAATGATAACCTTTGTAACAAAATAATGCATGGGATTAAAAACACCCCATATAACATTATCAAATACCACTGCACATCACATATTATATCGACTGCTCCACCAGGAAACATTTCGGATTTAGGAAACATAAAGTTTGAAAATATCGTCAATAGAAGCCACGTAAACCAATTAAAATAATAAACCCTATTGAAAATTTTTCGTGCTCTTCCTTTTATTGATATCATGAAGTGGCTTATGCGTCTTATTAAAGGCACCTTCATTCCATTAATATCAATATTTTGGAATTTATCTAGGAACTCGTAAAAAGACATGTTGCGAATTGTTTCGCTCATTTCCTCTTTATTCTTCGGTCTCAGTATGTTCTCTATGTTCGTCATCTTGTGGTAGTTGTGGTTCAATTACGGTTTGTATTGCTGCAGCGGGTACTCCCATGGCTCGGAACATTCCAAATACTTGACCTATCATTTCTTGTGAGGCAGGATCATTTCCAAACCTTTCCATCACTTGTCTTTGTTGAACCCTATATTTTCCATCCAAAATTTTTTGAACAAATTTTGCGTATCGTCTTTTAATAATCAACTGAATAGCTAATAATGGAAACCAAAATCCATAAAGCACCCATAAAAAAATGTTTTCTATGTTTTCTATGACTTCAAACTTATGTTTTGTTATTATCCCAAAAATTAATAAGGAGAACCAAATCATAATGTAGATACTATATACTTTCATGATCCCGGTGTGCTTTCTTCCTATTAAAAATTCAAACAAGGATTTCTTAAACCCTATTTTAATTCCGCGGGATTTTAATTCTTTACTTGAGTGGTTTGTGAAAGCTTCAAGATATTCAAACGTTGTCATCTGACGAATCTCTTCAGTCAGATCATCCTTGCTCTTAGGCTTCAATATGTTTTCAATTGATGTCATCCTATTCTCATGTTTAATAGTGCTCTTGCTGCTTCTGAATATTGATTTAATGCCTGTTCGAATTCGTGGTTGTCAGTTTTATGTCTTATTATGAACGCAGGAATAGATAGAACCATAATTATCATAAAACCAAGTACCCCAACTATCATCATCTCCTCAATAAAACTAATTTTCCACATCGGAGTCCACGGGAATATCATATTCCAAATGCTTCCAATAATAATCATAAAAGCAAACGTAGCCATTATGGGTATAATCTTATCTCCAAGGCGAAGAAGCGCGTGGGCCAATCTTCTTCCAAAACTTACACCTCGCAGTTTAAAAATATTCTTTGTGCGAAATAATGACAAAAATGCATAAAACTTTAGATGTTTTATGTCATCAGAAACTTGTTGTTTCGTTTTTGGTGTTAAAATATCGTTAACTGGTGTCATGATTTATCTAAATCAACGTGAAATTCTTTTGATGGTTTCCATTCTCCTTTTAAATACGCCATGCTCCATTCAAATAAACTGGAGAATTTAAAATTCTTTGGTGGCGTATCAAGGGCCGTATAGTGGTTACAAGCTAAGCGAACTCCGTATCTACCTTGACGAAAGGTAACAGCCCAGATATCTGCATCCCTGCTATCGTATGTACAATCTACATATTTAATGTTTAAACCGTGAGATCCAAACGTTCCATGCATCTGGAAGAATTTCTTGTTTCGTTCCTTTACTTGTTCGTCTGTTAACCATAACGCAAAACGATGGTACTTCTGGAGAAACTCCATCATGACTACATATTCACCTAAGTTCATTCCTTTCATTAATAGTAATCGTCTCGTAGGTTATTATTCTTAATTTTTTCTCTATATTTTTCAATCTCTTCAATGCCACCAATAACGGCAAGGGGTATTGTGTGATCATACCCCAATATATTACTCGTTATGATATTCGTGGAACAACCGTAGGTTTGTTCGCTTGGATTTATCCACTCTCCATTTCTTATAATCCATACCTTTCTTTTGTCATAAGAAGAAATCACCCAAGGGTTTTCAGTAACGACGCTTTTTACGTACTGTCTGTAACAAACCATATCAATGAAGCTACGCCCGTGTTCCGGATAGAGTATTATCTTATCATCCTTTGAAGCGCGAACAAGATCGTAATATTTTTCAATGTCTGCATCGTTCCCTTGCATGTAAACAAAACAATTCGCTTCAGATAATGAATCGATTATTTGTATTGCTGTTTTAGGAACTAGTATGTGTTCGCTTCCACTCATGGATTGTGTTTTTTAATCTCCTCAAATATTTCAACTACTTGATCCTTAAATAAGTCAGGATAGTATTCGGTGATTTCAATAAGATGGTCAACCTTCTTCACAAATGCAGCTGGATCTTCGTAAACCACATCACAGTTCCCCTCCATAAATATTTGGCATTTAACCCCACACATGCCACTTACTGATTCGCTGACGCAGGTAAATATCATCGTTGCCTAAACCTTCCGTTATCAACATATAAAACGCACCTATCTTCGTCCAAGTGACAAAGCATTGTGTTTAATCCTTCTTCAAACATTGCTTTCTGAATAAGTACAATCATGTCATAATTCATGGCGGGATATTCTTCAAGGTGTTTGTACCCAGTTTTCTCCTCCCATTCTTGGTTCTGTCCATGATAGTGGTAAATCTGTAGCTTTTTCATCGTTGTGTGTGTTAGTTCTTACAGAGCATTTGTTCGATGCCCATTATCTTTACTTTTTTGAATAAAGGCTTTTTATTGGCACTTGCGTTTACAAGGCAAATCCCCTCGATAACCATCATCTCCGCATTAGACGTTAACTTTTCATTAAACGACATTCTATCCTTATTACTCATAATACAGGTTTAAAAGTTTTGTGTGTATTTCTTTCCAACTCCTCAATAACAGCTTCATTCGCTAACGGGAAATATCCACCGTGTTGATTTACTGCTAACTTTTTTCCATCAAGAATCATACGAGCTTGTGTTTCCCAAACATTTCCCATTAGATCTGAAAGAACCAATACTCCACCGAGCTGTATGTCTCTATTGGTTTTAAATTTGAAAATGTGAGCAGCAATCTCTCCAAGCCTCGAATTCATTTGACTCTCTACACTCAGAGATTCTTTTGCCCGTTTATATTGGGGCATTCTAAAATCAAAAGTATATTTATTAAGGTCTTCTAAGGTTTCTACCAAAAGATATCCCTCGTAAAACATGTTATCATATTGTATGTTTACAAATCGTAACATTAGAATGCGTAATTCTTTGTTGATTTCCTACACTTTATTTGAGTGCGTGTATTGTTGTTGGCAGTTACACCATTTTCCAGTTTTCCGTCACCGCGTTTCAATACAAGACCTTCGTACATGTCGTACTGGGTAATATCATTATAAATATTAGTGAATCCGAATCGCACCGAGTTAACCCTGAAGCAGTTCTCAGAGATCTGGTGTAGGTGCTTTTTTACTGGGTTGTCTGGATAAAGTTCTTTGAGAAGATCATAGCGCTGATCGAATGTAGATTTCAGCATGTGTTCTCCTTCATAAACCAATAAATCAAAGATAACAAACTTGTGATTCCAATGCTTATTGGTCTCGTCCTTTTTGTTTTTATTCATTAATTCTCCACATAGTACCATCCATCCATTTCCTCTATGAAGTTTCTTGAGTTCTTCTATGTCCATTTTATGGCTAATGGCTGTTTTATGGCGGGTCATCGTAACGACGATCTTCCCATTAGTGTAAACCATCATTGAGCTACCATTGAGTTTGGGTTGGGCGATGAATATCTCATCATTCTCAAACTTTTGAAGGCTTGCAGAAGGAATCTTCTGCTCTGGGCGAGGTGGGTAAATATATTTGAATCTATTATACTTCATTGTTCAGTTTTTTAATTTCTTCTTTGAGCTCATTTAGTCTTTTCAGGTTTTTGGATTTCTCCATATCATCAAGCCTTTTTTGCTCTCCATCAATTTCTTCTTTAGTCGCTTTACGAATCTCGAATCCAGAGAATAAGTAGGACACATGGTCACAGTGATAATCCATTTCGATGTAGTTGGCACCTTTATCCTTCAATTCTTGAATGATACGAATCGCATCATCGATTGGCATTGGAGTGTTTCCGTAGGTACGCTCTCCTGTTTCTAACCAATGAGGATAGGCGTCCTTTTCCATCTGCTCGTCTATCTCTTCTTCAGTGTAGAAGTTATATTCAAGATAAAGGTCATCGGTCTCTTGCGTACCGATGAACCTTTTGACGAGCATATTTATAATCTTCTTCACCTTATTAAAATTTTGGGTGATGAAAACTCGGTACATCACTGGCCTCAACGGCAGCTTTGTCATTATTAAACTCAGTGATCTGGGCTTCAACGGCTTCTTGTTCCTGAGCTAAAAATTCATCAGAAAAATAAGCATCATCTTCAAGGTCATTTTCTCTCTGCATTGCGCAGATTTCGTCGTGATAAAAGTTTTTAATTGCGCTCATGTGTGTTGTTTTTGGTTATTATTAAATTTGTTAAGGCTAATATAATCATTTCCTGCGACAGTAAAAAATTTTGAGACAATAAAATGCGCTCATTTGTAATATTTTATAATGATGTTTTCAATTTCTCCTTTTGGATATGCATAATAATTGTTATGCAATCTCATTAATCGAAGATTTGCGTTTGAAGCAAAGGAACTTCCGCCGCTTCCAACGGCTTGTTGTATTACGGGAAACCACGGAGAGCCTTCATAAAATTGTCTAACTTCCATGTCATTTGGATTCGTATGAAAAACAGTTATACACCAGTTACGGTACTTAGAAGCTTTCACATTGTCTATAATGTTTAAAAAAGATGAAAACCTATAACTAGGTAAATTCATATTCTGAATAGAATTTACAACTTCCTGGTGAGATTTAGGTTTAAAAACTTCTGTAATCATGCGGCTAATATAACAAATAAAAAAGACCCTTGGAAATAAAAATCCAAGGGTCTATCAAATTATAAACCAAACAACTTAGTCTTTCTGCACTGATTTGATTGAGAAAACTGGCTGGATGTCTTCGATGATGGTTTCCACGTCTTCAGTGTGCTTGAATAATTCTTTGATGGTTCCTTTTTTGACAGTGTAAGAAGTCTCGCTCTCGAGCAGATTCTCCTTATCTTCGTCAGAAATTTTGTTGCTTCCCATCAGAAGTGAAGAGATAACTTCCTGGTTCCTCATCAGAACGGCGGTGTTGAAAGAAAACTTGGTGCTTTCCTCAACCAGGTCCTCACTGTACTCCTCGGCCAATTCTGCGAAACGATCTTCGTCGATTTTCTTGTACCTGTCAGAGGTAATGAATTGGAAAGAAGCTGAACCAGTTACAACCTTAATGGTTCCGGGGAATGCCTTCTTTGATTGGTAAAGGGAAATCATTGAATCCTTACCGGCTTCACGAATGGTTGAATCAAGAACTGCTCTTTCAGCTTCCAGTTCAGCAATCTTGGCGTTAATGTCAGCCAGTTTGTTAAGATCACCGTCAAGTTCGGGAAGGTTTACTACTTCGTGCTTTTCTACTTTAGTTGCACCTGTCTTTTTTGCTTTGTCGAAAATGTTTGTTGTTGCCATGTTTTTGTGTTTTTGTGTTGTTAAAAGTTTAAATTTGATATTGCTAATATACTACTTTCCTACGACAGTAAAAAATTTTGGGGCAAAAAAAGTGAAAAAAAGTGCATTTTTATGCTATTAGGTACTCGCGAAGTGTTTTTTCATCGCATTTAGCATCTTGACGTAGTCTGCGGATTCTTTTGGAAGATCCTTTTCTCCCTTTTTATACTTACCTAGGTTACCGGTTCCCCAATTATAGGCAATTATAATATCTTCTACAGAATTTACGTGTTTACTTTTTTGAAGAGCCTTAATGTAATAGTGAATGAATTCAGCAGCCTTAGCAGGATCATACATATCTTTCAACGTAAAATTAGTACCGTATCTTTGATTTATACCCGGATGAAACTTTCCATCTTTATCTTTCCATCCGTTTATGATATGTTCCTTTGTTTGAGGGAAACCTTCATACCCAAGACTGTTTTTTCTGGGGTTCATCCCCGTTTCAATAAGCATAATAGCCTTTATGATATCTGCATTTGGATTCTCACCATGGGCTCTAAGTGTATCTATAGCTTGCATGATTTCATCATCAAATTGGTTGTAAATATCCATCTTGCCCTCCGCAAACCTTCCGGGTTTTATTGTGTCAAGGTCTGAAATGAAATCAGGTGTAACCTGTAATATATCGGGCGTTACCCGTGCGGGAGGAACCATTAAGTCAAATGCGTGCATGATTGTTTTGGCGGATGGATTTACTTTATCAGCAAGCTTTAAGATTATTTCATTACCTTTTATGTCTTCTTTACTTTTAATGTTTGATTGAAGCCCAACGCCGGTGTTCATTAAAAATAACAGGGCTAATAAATTTAGTCTCTTATTCTTCGTTAAATCGGGAAGTATCTTTGCAGCTTTTTGAATTGCGTCTTTTGGGTTCTTAAATTGGATCCCCTCATTAAGCAACTCCATGTACAAATAGGGAGAAATCACAGATCTCTCCCTATCGTAAATTTGATCCAAAGATTCTAGAACTAACTTCATACGGCAGAAGAATTTATTTATTTATTCTTCGTTCTTGAGTACTTCTAGCAAGTTTGGAATTATTGGATTTCGTACACTTTCTTCGTCAGTGAAGATGACTGATGCTGCGTATTCAGCGTTTTTAAATAATTCAGCCACTCTCGCTAAACAGGATTCGGTGACTCTACGGTCTATTTGCTCTACATCTCCTAAGAATACCATTTTGCAACTTCTTCCAATTCTGGTAATTATAGTTCTGAACGTATGCATATCAATGTTTTGCGCTTCATCAATTATCACAACAGCATTGTCCATGGTAACACCGCGGATGTACGCTATTGGGAACACTTCAATAACTCCCTGATTCATTAGAGCATTAGTAATAGATGACGTTCCGAAGATTTTATCCAGATTGCCGGTAAATGAATACATGTAAGGTTCCATTTTCTCGGCAACGGTTCCTGGGAGATATCCCAGATCTTCGCCTTTTATTATCTGAAGTGATTTGATTAACACCAATCTTTGATACTGAGGTTCAGTTTTAAGCAGGTGTAGTGCAGTCAATAAACTCATGTAGGTTCGTCCTGTCCCAGCGGGACCGGTTGAGATGACTACGTCTTTTTCCTCAATGGCTCGTCTTAATTGTTTCTGTTTTTCGTTGAGGCATTTAATTCGTATAGATATGTCGTGAAGCCGTACTTTGTCTTTAAATGCGTATGTGTTGTTTCTTCTTTGGGTGAGTTCCTCGTAGATGCTGACATCTTCAAGATCCTCTCTTGTGAGATTCTTTCGTTTTGCCAAATTTCAACACTTATTTTAGTTATAAGGTTCTTTGATTATATATTTGCCAGGTCATCCCCCGAAAGCCCGCTTTTACAGGCAGGCTTAACAAGTTATTAACACTTTTTGTATTGACTGTCTAACTCACAATAAGTTTCATAGAAATCTATATCTGGATCATTGTCCCATTTTTTAAAAGCCTCTTCAATACTTGTATTTTCTTTTTTCTTGAATCTTTCTTCTATCACCTTAAATCCATTTTGAGAAATAGCATCAACAACTATTTCATCTGGTGAATCATAAATGCTTATGGTTTTTTCTGCTTCATTGAATATCACAAGACTACCAATGTGTTTAAACCATCCATTCACTTCAAGGCCAAGATCTTCTGAAAATAATTCCGGACTCCTCACATATCTATGAAATGATAGTGCAGCAAGTACATCTCTATCCGTAGTAGCTTTTGTCATATCTCCATAGCTACACCTATATTTTTCACTTGCTGGATCAAATACAACACCGCCATTGTTATCAATGAGCCACCCAACTTTTACGTGGGCCAGGTAAAACCATAATTTTATGAGGCTTAAACGAAATGCACTTAACTCGGCATAATCAATTGCAGAAGATAATGCACGTTCTTCTTTAAAATTTCCTTTTGTTAGTAGTTGAATTGAAAGTTCGTAAAAATCTTTACCAACATAATTCCTAAATCGTTCTTCTCCCAATTGGTTAACAAGAATTTGAAGGGTTTCACGGGCCTTTAGAATGTGAGAAAAGAAAAATGAACTTCCGATGCTACCATTTACCCCTATACGAAATGACGCCTTAGGGGCTTTAATCTCTACTCCGTTTTCGGCATCTTTTAATTGAAGATCGAAACTTGCGGTTAGTCCGTTTATGGTGCTGTCCCTAAAGATAAAAGCCATAACGGCCTCTCCCTTTCCTATCGCGTCATTTTGAATGTTAAATAGATCGTTTAATAAATGACCGTCTTCAAAAATTTCCTTCTCATACAAGAATATTGCGCTAAGGCTGGAATCTTCACAGTAACAAAAATCCATTGCTACTTCCAAATTGTGTTTGTGTAAAACATCAATCACCTTTGTTCGAAGAATGACCGGAATGTTATTAACGAATGTGTTTTGATCCTTCGGAAGATGATAATCTATAAAAGCTCTTTTTTTCTTTTTCTTCTTCTTGATTTTTATTTCTCCATCCTTGGCTCTTTCAAGTTGGTAATTCCAAAAATTACCGTGTGTATGATTCTCAAATATCGTAAGATCCCTATCATCCATTTCTTCGTGAATGGCATCTCGAAGTTCTAACATGTAATACACATCCTCATACTCGGCAAGATCCTTTGCGTACTCATATAAATTGCGGTTATAAAGTGATTGAAGATTAACATCTATGAGACTATTTAAGATCGGTTCTTCTCGTCCTATGCAATTTATTTTGAATGGTTTCCTGTGAATTTTATCAACATATATATCCTTCGTCCCAAATATCTGGGACAACTCATCAGTTGTAAATATCATAAATTAGTCTTTAGATAAATGGATCCTCATCTTTATCATCGTAATTATCATCTTTCTCAACCATTGAAATGACAGTTGCCGTTTCAGTGTCTAATGAGGTGAATAACATACGATCTGCTCCCATTTGGACGGAACAGTTTTCTACGTCAACCTTGTAGAATTGATCTTTGTAAAATGTGATCTTTGCGTCGACATTCGATGTTGGAGCAACCAAATACTCAAATGATTTTCCTTTTGCGTAAAGGCTTCCACCTTTGTTTATGAATTCGATGAATTTATATTCCTTATCGAGTTCGCACAACGCGTTGACTTTTTCTATGTTTTCTTTTGTGAAATCGAAGCTCACGAGTGAATCAATCTTACTAATTGTATTCGCCCATAAGTCGTCTGAGATGTATTTGAATATGTTTAGAGATGTACACTCAGCGTTAAATTTGAGATCATCGTTCTTAAGAAGTATTGAAATCGCTCCAAAATCTTTTTCTTCTTTGTCACCAACAATTTCATCATATTTCAGAATGAATTGGAATTCAGTCCCGAACTGCTCAATTATCTTAATGAGCCTTGAAATGTTATAAACACCTATCTTTATTCGATATGTAAATTTCTTTGCTGGTGTAAATTCAGATTCGCTAAAAGAAGACTTTCCAAACTTCACGATTGATCTTTCTTCATTCGGAGATTTAGATATGAATGATTCATCAAGACCATCAACTTCAAACAAAACCGTGTTGGAGATTGAATTGAATTTCTTTAAATAAGCGCTAAATGATTTTGAATTTTTGACTGTGAATTCAAGTGTTTTAACTGCCATATTATATAACTTTTAAATGTTTATTGTTATTATGTATTAGCAATCAAAAGGTTTTACTCTGGCAAGTATTTTTTGTATAATTTTTTTATGGCTGCTTTAACCTCGTCATCTGTTATTTTATAGTAACGATCATACGTAGTATTTTCGGCTGCATTAAGTAATCGTTTGTACATGGTATTTATATAAGATGCACGGCCGCCTCTTTCTTCTTTGGCCTTTTCCATCTTTCTGGCTCTAGATATTTTTTGCGAAGCTATGTGAGCTAGTTCCATGTATTCGTCATCATCGATAAACCCCTGCTCTTCATATTGCGGCGGGCGTATTTTATGAATAACTCCCATTCTTATTGTTTTAGGATTTGGAGGGTGTCCATAGTAACCATGATGTCCCTTGTCGCCTTTTCTGATATAGCCGGTTTTATAAAGTCCCCAATATTCATTTTTGTCTTTAACTTTGAACATTAACGTTCCTCTTTTAATATTTGATGGGGTGCTTATAAATTCTAAACCTTGAGATTTTAAATAATCTACAGCATATTGCTGACCTTGCGTTAATTCTGGGGTTTCAGAAGCTTCATACACTTCTTTTTTCATTCCCGCTTCTGAGAAAGCAATGGCAAGAGCTTGTTTATGGGCTTGTTTAGATCCACCTTGTTTTTTGCTTTTTAAGGAACTCTTTGCGTGATAAGGTGTTAATTCTCCCTTGCCAAATTCTTTCATCACCTTCTTGAATTTTTTATCCTTACCTGTTTTAGTAGTGGGTTTCTTCTTGGCTTCATTAAGTGACTCTTTGAGTTTGCGCCTTTTATTCATTATCACTTGATTATCAATGAGTAATTGCTCAAACTCTTCTTTTGAATATTCTTTTTTCCAATCCATTGGTGGTGCTTTAGGATCATCCGTAACTAAATCATATGCTTCACTATCGTCAATCTCTCTTACGTTTACATAATTTTCTTCCCACCATTCGTCATCATCCTCATCTTCCGGTTCTCCATGCCAATAATCATCTCCGTGGCTCCATAATTCTAAGTCTCCTTCTGGTTTATACCCAAGCTTCTCAATTTCACTGGCTGAAACAGCAACTATTACTTGTATGTTATTTGGAGTATCATAGACTACGTAATATGTAAGCGATAAGTCTTTACCATCTACCTTAATTGCATTCTCTTCAGTCCAAGAAGAATCCCATCCAGCCTCATTTAGTGGTTCATATCCTAAATTTTCTAATGATTCTCGTAAAGAAGCATACATAGCTTCAACCGGTCTGCGGTCGAGTTCTTTGATTACTTGTTTTGGGTGGGTTCTTTTTTGGAATCTATCTGAAATCATCTGGGCATTATCTGCATCATTGAAAATGGCATCCCTTTCTACCTCAGCGAGTCCATCTCTTTCGAGCATTCTATCAAGAAGGTGTATGTAGTCCTCAAGTTTTAACTTAGCCATAAATTTACCTCATTTTATAATCTTCAATGGTATCCAAATAAATTTTTATTTGGTCTCTTGCAGACTCTAAATCCGAAGATACCTCTTTAACCCGCAGAGAACTGTACCATGCTTTTGGGGGCGTTGGTTTCCACGCATCCATATAAAGTTCATCAAAATGTTTATCGTAAGCTATTGTTACTTCTAAATCTCGATATGAATAAATTATAAAATCTCCATGATCTCTGTTTTTTCCAGATTCTTTAAACTGTAATTCTGGAACTTCAGGAAATTTTAAAATTTTACGTAGAGTTATTTGATGTTCTGGATCTGGATTGAAATCAAGATATTCTCGTACGAGTTTCATTGGATAAACATTTATTTTATTTATCCAAATATCACGAGATAAATTAACAATAAGCCTAATGCGATGTAAGAATAAAAGGTAACTTTGTAAGTGAATCTTTTATTCCTCTCCTTCATCTTTTTCAAATATGTCTTCTCCACCCCATACATAGATTCCATCTATTTCTTTTACGTCTTCGATGCTAAATAAATCAGCGTTTTGTTTCTTAGAAGATACTCCACGTTGAACAGTAGGATCCTTTGCCTTTTCAAAAATAGTCTTGGATTTTTTAAGTTCCCTTTCTTTGGTTTTAAGATCCCTTTCCAATTCACGAATTCTTATTACCACAGCAGATAATTCGTCCTTTGTGAATTTTTTGGATGTAAGCCTTTCCAATCGTTCTGTAACACTTGAGCAATAAGGCCTCAAGAATAAATCAAGCTCTTGAACCGTTCTGCGTTTAGCCAGGACAAATGTGATGAATTCTTTCTTGGCCTTATTAAACTCAAGCTCTCCTGACAGGAAATCTCGTTCATATAATTTTGTGTGATAATCAAGTCTCAGTATCTGCCACTTATAATCTTCAAGGTATTGTTCAACGGAATCATAAACAAGCACCTGACCATCCTTAATAAACACTGGGTTCTCTGTAACGAGTATGGAGAATACTTTATTAACGAATTGTTGTATCTCCTTAAACTCCTCCGAGTTCTTTCCTGTGTAAACGATGTCAATGTTTACCTGTGTGTTTGAATTGTTTAGGATACGAACTTTTCCATCAAACTGATTAAACAACCAATCAAGCCTAGCAAGAACAGATTTGTATTTTAAGATTGGTGGGATGCCTCTGATTTCGATTCGGTTGCCATTTAAACCAATCTTTGATGATACCAACCATGATTTATCGAGATCCTTGAATTTATTTACGGTCCCTTCAAAATTTGCAAAATGGGGTTTTAGGGACTTGCGCTTTCCTTCAAGGAATTGCTGAATGTCTTCAAGTTTTCTTGGAAGCATTGTTGTTTTGTATCCAACGGCGATACCCACAATAGGCGTTGTTAAACCCAATGGAACGTCCATCCAAAATGGATCATACGGACCGTCTTCCTCACGGGTTGTAAGGAATTTATATTTCTTTAAAATTTCATTTGCTTTGGGAGCTATCTTCACAGAAGTGTAACGTGCTGCGGCAGGTTCTGGGCAAACTTCTGACCCAAAGAATCCATACCCTTCAAGAACCTGCAAAGAAGCGCCAAATGGTCTTGCCAGTTTTGAGATTGCGCCGCCCAAAGATTTATCTCCGTGGTGATATCCATCCTCAATAGATTTACCAACCACGGTTAACGTCTTGCCGAAGGACGTGGGTGAATTCATTAAAATGTATCGTTGAACTGGGGTGAGAGCATCATAAAAGGAAGGAATCCCCCTCGACTCTAACACATACACAGCATATTCTCTGTATTTTGTGTCAATAAGTTTAGAGATGGGAAGCTTAATCGTCTTGTTCATCCGCCTTATTAAGTATACTTCTGATATCTGATGTAAGCTTATAAATCATATCCTTTTCAGTAATCATCTTATCGGTCGCTAAGGTAATATCTGTAAGTTTGTTAAGGATCTGACGTCTTTCTTCGGTTGATAATTTTGTCATTATAAAAGTTTTTTGTTCTTTACTTCTTTTAAGGTTCCAAAGTCCCTAAGTTTCGTTAGGCGCGAACAAAATTCCCTTGCGGTAAGAACAGTTTCACTCTCTTTAGATCTTCCTATTGAGTGAGTTAGGGTTGCACCTCTTGAAGCTTCTAATGCCTTCCTAAACTTGGTATTCTTATACATGGCAGTGTAAGCCCTATCGAGTAGATCTTGGTATTCTTTAGATTTTCTTTCTATTTCTTCTCCTCTCCAATATAAAATTTGAGATTGTTGCCAATTTTTCTTTTTCCCCTTCTTCTTTGCAGCAAACCCAACCAATGAACATACTTCTTCTTGCATTTCAGGGGATTTGAATTTTAAGGATTGTAGAAACCCCTCCATGGAATTACAGATCACACCATCTATATCAAATGGGTGAGGCGAGAAATTACTTAATGCTCCCGCTGGGTATTTGCTTCCTGATCCTATATCCATGAGGCTAATATAATAAAAACTGGTGACAAATAAAAATTATTGTCCTACAACGTATGGGTATCTTACTGAATAGGTCTGCGTATAGGAGCACGAGTTGCACTTGTGTTCGTACTGGTTTTGGCCTGAAACAATCCCGTTGGGTCTCATCCATCCCTGTCCACAAACGGGACACCGTTGGTCCACCTGTTGGGATTCTACTTTTCTTACTTCTGGCATAACGTTCGTCTTTTATTTTTGGGTATTATATATTCATCTAAATCAGCTTCATCCATTGCAATTGGAGGATTTACAAACGCAATTACGAATTTACCTTCTTCAGTTTTACCAATTGCACTTAACCCGCATCCTTCACATATAACCAATTTAATGAAATCTGGTTCTAATTCAGCAAATATTCTAGGCACATTAATTTCAGGAGGAAACCTATCCCCCCACATATCCCATGCGCACTTGTTACAGTAATCAGCCATTATCTTTTACTTTTTACTCATAAATTTCTGTTGCTCGTACGTCCTTTGTATCTGCATATTCAAGCCTATTAAAAAATAGATCTGGATTTAAAATTTCCTCATAATGTGGAGGCTCATTGCTTATCAACATTTTAACTCCTCGTTTAAATCCTATGGTGTCTAAAAATGGTTTTAAATAATATGATGAATACTTATAAACATATTTGTATTTGTTATTTCTATTCATTAAATCACCGACGGTTTTCGGAGCATGATATTTTTTTGGTGGAATAATTTCACCCATCTCGGCTGCCATGTACTCACAAATTCCTTCTTCTATAAAGGTTGAACCAAACATATCTGGGCTTCTAATAATCCAAATGCTTGTTTGATATGATCGATGTACTTTAATACTATCAAGGAATTCCATTTCCTTTCCTATTTGGACTATATAATGATGTGTTAATTCATGAAATATTACACCTTTGACAAATTTATTACTTTCTCCATTAGTGGCTATTCTAAATTTTGACCAATCTGCTAATTCATAAGCAAGAAAACTAGTATCTTTGTCAATATAAATTACCCCACCATATTCATATCTACCTAGTTCTAAAGAATCATGACCAACATAATCCGTTAAATCTTCGGCTTCGACCCATAAATCCAGCCACAGTGTGTCATCAATAAAATCTTGGTATTCATAAATCAAATCTATCCACTTATCTTCAACATACATTTCAACCCCTTTTGGGGTTGGCTTTCCGTATTTTGTTGGGTAGTCCGATAGAGTTAGTATTAATAATATGAATATTAGAGATTTCACATTTCTGTATACTCGATTGGGTAGTGTTTGTCAATCAATGCTGTCCATTCGTCAAGCATTCTGGCAAAGCTCTTTCCTTCTCCGTATTCAATGGACTCAACCACAACAATCTTCTTACCAAGAGCAAAAGATACCCCCATATCAAAATGAGTACCCTGTGAATCCGGATTGTAGAAAATATGAATTTCATGAGAGGCAGAAATTGCTACCGCATTTTGTGTACAGATCTCATACCCTGTACCACTTTGGTTGGTATCTCTGTGTGGTAGATGCACATTAATACCTTGATCTTCTAAGGACTTAACGTAAGTCTCTAACTTTTGTTTATACTCTTCAGAGGCACCTCTTACGGTGCAGATGATAAATACGTTCATACTTTTGGTCTGTTTAAAATTTCAACAACATTTCTAAAAATTGATTTGGTATAACGTGTCATGTCTGACTTATTAATGATCCAATCGTAATAACTCGAATCGAGCATGTTAACTTCTTGGATTGTCTTTCCACGATACTTTCCAAAATTAAAAAGGATTTGACCATTGACTCGTTTTAGTTTGTTTTCTAAATCAACGGTATCATCATCAGCAAACGTAAATTCATGCATACCTTCTACGGTATCTGGGAGTGCAAAACATTCTTCCATTGCGTCAAGTATATCCATTGTTGCGATGATGTCAGCTTCTGCTGAGTGAGCATTCTCAAGGGTCTTTCCAGTGAACCTTCTATACGTGCTTTCAAGGTCACGCGGTTCAGCCTTCATTAAGATCTTATAAACATCGATGATCTTAAATGATTTGATGCTTACTGCGATTCCCGCTCTTAGGAATTCCTCAATCAAGATCGGAATGTCAAATCTCTTGCAGTTGTATCCTCCGATGTCACAATCCTCCATGAATTCATAAATCTCTTGTGCGTATTCTTTAAATGGAGGTAGGTGTGCAAGATCCTCGGCCTTCATTCCATGCTTGGATGTGGCTTCTGGCGAAATGACTCTTCCTTCAGGATTTATCCTACGAACGTAAGATATCCCATCCCTGTTTTCTTCAGATACTTTGATCATTGCTATCTCAATGATGCGGTCATTTGCTAAATCAAGACCGGTGGTCTCAACGTCAAAAAATACAATTGGTCTTTCTAATTTCATTAGAATAATGTTTTTTGTTTTCTTTCTTCAATTATTTGTATCAGTATATCTCCGTGACATCGCTTTGGCTTACACCAACACCCAAGAACCTTCCCCTCAAGCTCATGGAGATCCTTTAAGAGATGTTGGCCGGCTCCATAAAGAATATAGTGTCTATATGAATCAATCGCCTTATCTCTTGAGGTCACTTTATATTCAGCAGTGGTTCCTTCTTTGTGGGAATAAGGATTTCCCCATTTAGAAGGTCTACCAATGTAAACATCATACGATTCCTTTTTGCAGTGTACTACTTTCATTTGAATCCTACTGTTTTCGTGTTTCCAAAAGTATCTATTTTATTATCTTCACCATAATAATAGATGTCTGCTAATGACATTCCTTTTTCTACCTCAACATCGTGTCCAAGTTTTTTAAGGAGTTTCTTTGATTTATGCGCAACTAAATTCTCGAAGGTGTAACTCTTAATAAGTCTTCCTTTTCTTAATAGAGCATCATCAATGACCTTCGTAGATGTATTAAAGGTTGCCACGATGGAGATGTTTAAGCAGTCTGATAATAACCCATCGGTTAAATTAAGAATGTTTGAAATCGCGCCTGAACGTCCCCCTCCTCCGTTAGATCTCTTCTGCAATGCTGGTTCCGCATCTTCTATGATAAGTATTGAATCGCTATTACTCATTAAAAATGGAATGAATGCTGGATCAGTAATGTAATCAACCATGTCCGGTGATACGAATATGATGTTACGATTTACTTTGCCTGAAAGATATCGAATAAACGAAGTCTTTCCGGTTCCTGGATCACCATTTAGAATGTAAAGACCCGTTTTCTTTTTATCATTCAGGGTTGAAATTATTTCTTCCGCAACTTCACCAAAATCATCATTGTAATTATCGTCTATATTTATGTCGATCTTTTTAACGTCAAAGCTCGTTTTTTCAAATCCGTAATCTCCTTTATAAACTACATGAATTTTGTTCTTTTCATGTGATTGCTTCTTGAATCCTGCAACAAGTCTAAGAAAATAATACATCGGATTTTCATCTGATTCTTCGAGGTGTTTGTCCTTATCGTAATAGATGCTTAAATCTTCTTGATCATAGTTTAAATAAAGACCCTCTTCCAAAGCTAGCGTAAACTCACATAATTCAAGATCATTATCACCGAATATCTCAGTTGATGAAACACTATTATTGGGTGGTTTAAAATATGTAAAGAAATCAGTGATAAATGCCTTATCGTAACGAGTTTGAACAATTCTATAAACGCCAGGCCTTTTTCCAAACTTATTTGAATACGCATATGATAAGTAATCCCACTCATAGTTTGCAAAGAAATACCCCTCGTAAGGTTCCATATTAGATAGAAGCTTATTGACATCTCCCCAATTAAATGACCATCCACCAGTCTTTGGAAAAGGAAGCCTTTTTATTTCCTTGAAATTTAAAAATTTATGATCTTTTATAACAGGACTAGTTCCCTTACGAGCGCCTCTTACTTTTCTACCCATAGTTTTATGAAATTGAATTACGTTACTTATTAATATCTGAGCATCATCTTCACTGACAAATATATCATAATTATCCACTACCTTCTAACCATTTTTTACGTTTAATACTTGAATCTCCGAATACAATATCTAAAAATCGGTCTGAACTACGATCTTCAACGAGCTGAAAAAGTACTCTATCAGTCATTACATATTTCCAATCATCAATGGAAAGCGATCCTAATCCTTTTAGATAGTTAACGTTAGAAAGTTTTCGATCTTTAGCAAATTTATTAAATTCCTCCGAAGAAAGGAAATATTTTCTGCCATTTTTAAAGTCACAGACAACCAAAGGAGTTATGAGTTTAAACAATCGTCCTTCTTCTATGATATGAGGAAACCATTTATGAAAGAAATTTATTATGAGAGCTGAGATGTGCTGGCCATCTGGATCTTCATCGGTTGCAATTATAATGTTCTTGTATGCTGGCGGTTTCTTTTCTGATGGATCAATCCCAAGGATACTCATTATCTCTAATATTTCTCCATTGCTTGTGAGGTCGGATAGTTTCTTTGTGTTCTTTACCTTTCCCTTCAAAGCATAAACACCTTCTCTTTCAGCATCCCTTGCTTGACGTACTGAACCAGCAGCGCTCAATCCTTCAGTAATGTAAATATTTTCCTTGTAACGTGAAGCAGGTGAATACTTATCGGAGATCTTTCGCTTAGATGTCCTCTGGGCCTTCTTAATCTTCTTTATGTTTTCTGCATATAGTTTATCTTCTACTTTTTGTTCAATCTCCTTCGCTATGTCTGAGCCCCTGAGGAGCCTTATCATCTTACCCTTAAAGGAATTTTCTAAGATCTCTTCTATCTCATGACGCGCAACAGCGTATCTTGTTTTATTTTGGTCCCCAAACCTCATAAGGGTTGATGGAACGTTAAGCGAAATTAGTGTGTTGTAAAAATGGTGAGCGTATGGATATTCAAAGAAATCGTTCGCCCAATCATTTACAATTTTCTGGTGTATTCCTATACACTGGGATCCATTAACAAATGAAACAGAACATGATTGATCATACGAAGGCCACAACATTATTGTTCCCCATTCCTTGTTATCAACAGTTATTGATTCTTTTGGAAGAAAATCTGAGGCGATGTTTATGTTTGAGTGTTTCCCATTTTCTATAAATGTTCCTTTTATCTTTAGATTTTTAAGAGCTTTATCGTTATCGATCAAAAGTTGTTTAAAAGAAAGATACGTTTCTATAAGCTCTCTGTCCCACTTGTGTTTTGGGAACACTTCAGTGGAAGGAATAAATGAGATTGAGGTTCCCATTAAATCACCAGTTTCTTTCTTCCTGCGATCTTCTTTGGTTACTACATAATCATTCCACTCAAAATGTACTCGGTGGGTTTTATTAACTGTTGTGATTGCAAATTGACTCGATAAAATATTTACGACTGCAGAACCAACACCGTGAGTTCCCAGAATATTGGTGGAAGAATCGGCAAAATTAGAACCTGCGTGTAAATCTTCCATCGCTGTTCTAACTATATTCTTTTTGGTCTTAGAGTGTTTCATGTTTGCTCTATGAAATCCTCCTCCTTCATCCACAACCGTTACTCGATTATTATCAAGATTAACAGTGACTGAAATGTTTTTCATCTTTCCCTTTTGCCTCTTTGCCTCGTCAAGAGAGTTTTCAAGAATCTCAACGATAAGGTGCATGAAACCGGGCGACCACAATTTGTCAATGCTTTGAAGATTTCCATCTCGAATGATTGGAAGTTTGTCATCCATTGAAGCTACTTGCCCAACATACATAGTGGGTCTAAGCCTTACGGCCTCGAATGTATTAAGTGCAACTATTTCTTTCTGATGTGATTGTCTAATTTGTACCATATTCTATTATATGAAAAAAGGGGAGAATGTTTTCTACCCTATAAAAAAAGAGGGAACCAAATACAGTTCCCTCTTTTTATGATTAACAACTAACACTAACCCACCAGTTTGTCAGTGGCTACTGCGAACATGCGGTTAGCCTCAATGTCTTTTACCTGTGTCCGTCCGTTTCCAAGGTCAGATACAATCTGAACTCTTTTCTCTTCACCTTTGGCTGTGGTGTAGATACGGAGACCGGTATCGTGGTTGGAAGCTGCCATAAGCTTATCGAAAAGATCGGCTTCCATTGGCTTGTTCAGGTACTCTTCGGCCAGGATCCAGAGGGTCTTGTTCAGAGCAATCTGACGAACTGCGTTATTGATTGCTTTGGACCTTGACTTGCGACCGGTAGGAGAAGTTTGTTCAAATCCACCTTTAATCAGCCATTCACGAACTGTTGCAAAAACATCCCATAAAGTTTTGGGCTTGTCTCCACCGCGCATTGGCTCAAGAAGGTTTGAAGGATCGATCCTTTTCTTCAACAGTTCGAAATCAATGGTTCCATCATTTTTGATGAACCTGGGATCTTTATAAGCTACACCTTTCAGTGCGAATTCCTGCTGCTGGGCGGGAGTCAGGATGATGTCCTGCATCTCGGCAATGTGGTTGGCAACAACTTTGTATTGCTCAGCCATTTTTTCCAGGGTTGATTTCAGCTCTTCAAAATCAAGACCCATGTGGCGGAACTTAATTCCGGAGAAAAGGTTGGGAATAGAAATTACGAATTCGGACTGGCATACCAGGCGGAAAAGACCCATGTGAAGTTGAGCGGAAGAACCACCATTGTGGCTATTGTCCAGGATCAGCTGTGGGCGAACGTTGTCGTTCTTCAAAGGCATGTATCCGAGGTCAGGATTTGTCAAGCGGATTACGTGACGAGAGTATTGGCTGGCTCCACCTTGTACAGCATAGGTCATTGTCCAACCCAGTCTCTGGAGGTTTTCCAGTATTTCAGTAGTGCTAACTTTGGAATAAACCCGGCTTCTATTGTGATCTGGTGTAAAAGCGGCGGGGCATACTTCCTTAAGATCTTCGAGATTTTCGACCTTGTAACCTGTTGTTCTAAGAATTCTTTCCATTTTGTTGTGTTTTTGTTGTTATTAATTAAATTTGATATTGCTAATATAACACTTTACTTTGACAGGAAAAAATTCTAGGGCAAAAAAATGCACTTTTTTTCACTTTTTTTTCTTTTTTGTCACCAAACTGTATCTTTTATTAACTTCGTTAGCAATTCTCTCTTTAATTTTCTCCTTACGGGCGCGTATAAATTCTATTAAACCCTCTCTAATTGTGTCGACCATCCACAAGAATTGCCATACTATGCCTAATAAAATAAAAGCAATACACACTTTCAAAAGAAAAACCATTACTCATCTCCGTTGTAAGGTTGACTTAATTCGGTGTATTCTTTATCCATTTTATGGATCTTGTAAAGGCCGACTCCAATAACACCGATGACGAATGTTAAAATGGCTATCACAACTGCATTAGATAAAATTCTTAATGTTCTTTTTTTCATAACGATAAATTTTAACAACAAAATATAGCTGAAAATATAATAAGTCCAAGTATAACAAGAACTATGATTTGACGATTGGTGAGCTTTTTACGCCTACCATGAACTATCACCTGTTGCCTTTTCCAGGCTTCTGAATTTCCTCTTTGTCTTTTCATAGGTGTTCAAATTCTATTTCATTGACTTCTTTTAATTTTGCCCAAAAGCGAGCACCCTTATAAGGTCCATTCTTGATATAAAAAGTGATTGAAGAATATTCGCTTTTTCCTTTTCCCTTGCGAATATAGATTCTATCGATTTGTAAGATGGTCCCCTTTTCAAGTTTAACGGAGAATAACAGATTGTAAACCCATCTTTCTTGTTCTCGATTATAATCATGGCATTGGTGAGAAGAAAATTCGCCGGCCCAAAAAACTCCGCGATAATGTTTATCGGTTTCTTCAGCGAGACCCAGTTTAACGCCAAACTTTTCGTTTCGATTTTCCGGGTACAGAGTAAACTCCCAATCTTTGGTGAGTGTAATCTGATCTTTGATTTCTGGAATGTATAGTCTCATGGGCTAAATATAACAATTTCAAATGACAAGAAAAAATTTTCTTAACATTTTCTTAACATCAGTCCATCATTCTCCATGTTTTAGTAAAAATTTATTTGAAATTATTTTGAATGATTCTCTACCCTGAAATCTTTCAGCACTTCCATTTTTAATGAAAACTAAACCTTCACGTGCTGTATCAGCAAGAACAGAACGCCCGTCTGCATACGCAATCAGTTCTTCATATGTATCTGGGAGTTCAAATTTTGTTTCAATGATTGGAACCGTTTCTAAACCCATATCCAACATCATTACCATAAAATTGGTGTATGGAAAAAATTCATACTTGATTGGATCGAAGGCACGGAAAAATCTTACGTGCTGACCCTTTAATTTGTACTTATTCTTTTGGATACCTTCACCTATCAATTCTCCTTGAAGTGTAAAAGCTGTTAGGTTGTTATGATCCATGAAAAGTGTCATTTTTTCTTCAAGTTGAATCTCGCGCGCCACCTTCCAGAATGAATTAAGCTCATTTTCAGGATGCTCCTTTAATGTGAGATTTCTTGAAGCGATGCCAAATTCGTTATCATAAATGAAACAGGTCATTGAAGAACCATCAAGTTTTTCTGTCACATACCATAGACTTTGCCTGTACTCTTCAAACTTGGCCTTTAGGTTTTGAATTCGTTCTTCATCAGTCTTAATGGAATGAGATGGGAACCTACCTTTTGCTGTCCCCCCAAGACATGCTGGCACGGGCGGATCATATTTAGTAATCCCAAGCGCATCAGTGACATCTGTATCTATGATGGTTCCAATATCTGAGTAATTAATCTTTCCATCGAGTATTGACATAGGAAATGCTATACCCTGAGAAATTTGTCCCCTTAATTTTGCGGTCTTGATCCTGTAATTTCTGTTTGACAGGAATTCAAATTCGGGCCATTCAGGCATAACTGAATCCACTTCGCAGTAAACACATAATTGCCCAGGTTGGAATTGCCCTTTTTTGACTACGACCTGCCATCCGCGTATGCGAACCATTTCTATATTGTCAGCATCCGCTATGGGATGCACCGATTCAATTTCTGCTATTGTTGCTAACTTCCTCTCCATAATATTCTACTATTTCCCACTCCTTTAGCGGAGCTTCGTAAATTTGTTGTATGTTGTAATCTTTCCCTCGTTTATTTTTTCTTGTGAAACTGAAACGATCATTTCTTTCACGTACCGGTTGCAATTCAAAGTGTTTGATAAGAGGTTCTTCACGCTTGCTTGGACTTCTGCCAGAAAACTTAACAAAAACAA
>Ga0307378_10001252_pt1 | contig 41723 bp, 26 predicted proteins | sample UN1MG_FD_202238 | JGI IMG/M metagenome (GOLD analysis project Ga0307378, IMG submission 202238) | Soil microbial communities from Risofladan, Vaasa, Finland - UN-1 | ecosystem: Environmental > Terrestrial > Soil > Coastal area > Acid sulfate soil | place: Finland: Risofladan, Vaasa | collected...
TGCTACAAGTTGCTTCAGATCCATGTTCTCATTCTTAAGCTGATGAACTTCACTTGTCGTGGCTTCACGCTTTATATTGCCAGCCAACCTACGTTTGCCTGCCTCCATAAAGTCCTTGCTCCAATTGAAGTAATTGTTAGAATGAATAGCATATTTACGGCAAATAGCTGCTATGGTATCTTCACCACGCATTGCTTCTAATACGATCTTTATCTTCTCTTCTGCAGTAAACTTCCGGCGGGTCCGCCTTTTAATCTCTTTTACAACCTGGGTTGCTGTCTGCTTTTTTGATCTGTTTTCCATTTTTGTGTGGTATAAAAATTAAACATAGTGTTCAAAACCACACCTTAAAATTATATCTTTACTGGTAAACTTTATGCTGACGATTTACAGCTTTGGGTTTAAATAATTATGATTTTTTCTGTTTTATTTAATAAATTCCCTTTAATGACTACGAAATATATTCCGCCTGGTAGGTTCCCTAAATCAAACTCTTCCTGGAACTCAGATGAACTGATATACAACTGTTTATAAAAATATAATTTCCCTGTAATAGAATAAATTTCCAATAATAAATTATCGGGATGTTTAGAATTTATTTGAATATTAAGAATCTTTTTGGTTGGATTAGGGAATAACTTTACAAAGAATTCTTCATTTGGTACCTCAATTGAAGATATTGCTCCATTGATTTTTGCCAGGAAAAAATCGGCAGGACCTTTAGGAGGAAGAATAATGTCATCAAGATAGACTGTTGTGTATTGAAGACTACCTGTAAGATATGCAATATCATTATCCATGGGTATCAAACCGTTAATTCTATCCCAGGAGCTACCAATTTGCTTTACCCACATGAAATCTCCTGTACTGTTGAACTTTGAAATAAATGCATTTGATGCATATTCGTATGTTGAGGTGGATGTTAAGAAAGTATCAGCTATTGAAATTGTCTTCTGGAAATTACCGATAAAATATAGTTGTTGAGTGTGATCAACGCATATAAACCTTCCGAAATCTATACCAGTACTACCGATTTGTTTTATCCACTTTCTGTTTCCGGATGAATCAAGTTTTAAAACATACGCATCACATTCTCCATTGGATATAAGAGTTGTATCTAAAAAATCAGCAGTACCATAAAATGAACCAGTTATATATATATCATTGATTGAATCTGTAACAATAGAGTTAGATACATCAGCTAATTCTCCACCCAGTTGTTTTACCCATACCATTTTACCGGTAGAGTCATGTTTTGAAATATAAGTATCTCTATCTCCCTTTGAAATCAATGTTACCTGTGTAAAAGGAGCTTCTCCGAATATAAGAGTATCGTTAAAATATCCTGTGTTATAAATATAACCACAATTATCGTAAACGACTGATCTGCTTCCTGCAAATGAGTTCCCCCCGTATTGCTTTACCCATACCTGACTTCCTGTAGTATCATATTTTGCAATGAATAAATTATCGTTGGAACTCTTGACTATATTACTTTTAACTTGTTCATGTATCATACAACCGCTCAGGTATAAATACTTTTTTTTATCATTGATGATGTTTAAACGTGTAATACAGGCACCTGAGCCACCAGGCCCTGCATAATGAGCCCAAATTAGGTTTCCGTCCAAATTATATTTTGCAAGGAAAATACTGCCAGTAAGGTCTGTCTGCAGATTGATACTTCCAAAACTAATTTGGTAATCAAATGAACCAAGTACGTAAAGAAAATTGTCAAGTAATGTCAGTGATGCTGCATTGTCACCAACCGGTCCACCTGCAGACCTTATCCAAATCAGGTTTCCTGATTCATCAAATTTGCCTATGAAAAGATCTTTGAATTTTGTTGCAGTAATGGTTGTATTTTCGATTTTTAGATCCGTATAAAAACTACCAGCGATATATATGTTATTATTATTATCGATAATAATAGAATTCCCCTCTTTAACACCTTCAGATCCCCCATAACGTTTTGCCCATTCCCATTTTGGAACCTGAGCTCCAATTTGAGAGATCGCAAATGAACCAAGCACAATTAAGGAAATTAGTATTTTATAGGTCTTGATCATTTCTTGTTCAAATTGTAATTTAAGGGATTGTATTCATATTATTTCATTATATATATCTGCTTAGTGATTTTCTCATTGAAAATACTTATTTGAATAATATACTGTCCCGATTCAAAATCTTCAGTACTTATCTGAATAATACTTCCTGTTAATTTTACTTCCTTGACAGGCTTCCCTTCTAAAGTATAAATGGTGATTGTTGATGATTCAACTTCTACGGGCAGTTTGATTGTAAAATAATCATTAGCCGGATTTGGATAGATCAGTGTTTTAAGGCCCATATTTATTACACTGATTCTGAAGGAACCTACATTATTTTCTTCATCACTCTCGGACACTTCATTATTAGCGTCAGCATAAAATAAAATATACCATAAAGCTTCTTCTGTCTCGGCAGGTATTGTAAGCTGTTCACTTTCACTACTTGTTCCTCCTGATACTAACTGACTTACAGGATCATATCCGAGATAAACGTCATCCCCGCTAATTGTTTTATTATTTGAAAGAAAATACTTAAGGGTACTGGAGCTGGCAGTTCCTGTACCCTGATTTTTGACAATGCATGAGGCAGTTACAGATGAACCTGGAGAAACAATCCATGGCGATACGTTTTGGCTCAGTATCTTGAGATCAGGTGTAACGGGTGGAGCAAATACATTAATGTCATCAAATGCAAATCCATCTGACTGGATAGGATCATTGTCATATTGTTGAAATTTGATAACGAATTGATTATTTAGTGTCAAGTTATAGGAGCTTGCCAATTGATCAACATCAAGTGATACCTTTACCCATGTACCGTTATTTCCTGAAAGAGAATGAACTTTTTTAAATGTCTGCCCTTTATTATCTGAAAAATAAATGCCATCATAATTATCATCATCATCATTAAATTCTTTCCACCAGAAATCAAGACCAACATTATTTTGACCAGATAAATTCAGGTGTAATAAAGCTTCATTTCTGTTATAGTGGCCTGCCGCATTTACATCCATCGTCAAATGATAACTTCCTGAATGGGGTGAATAATTTGTAGTAACAAGAAGACGACCATAATCTGAATTATCTCTCACTATCCAATGTTCATCCAATCCATTCTCAAAACCTGTACCATACGGAAAAGAGGCATAAGAAGGTGGTTGTATTTTAAAGATTGCTGCTTGTCGAAATCCATAGTCACCTCCTCCTTCTGGCGTTAGGTCGTTTAAATAATAGTAGCCATTATCTACTCCATTCCAACCCCAGTTCATTGAGAACCTATCAGAAATATCATAACCATCGCATACCCAAGCATGACCAGATCCGCGGTAAATTAAAGGACGACCTTCATTAAGTTCACTTTTTAACATACTAATCCATTGATTTTCATAATCTTCTTTCTCAAGGTATTTTGCGTTCGCTGCATAATTGAAATGTCGTGTAAGGGCATATACAGCTTTAAAAGTTACCGCAGAACTAAGTTCACCATAGTGCATTCCTACACTTGCTCCACAATGATATAGTAATTCAGCTCCGTTATGCCCTGGTTCTCCCTCAAATTCTATTGGCATCAGGGACCACCTATAGTATGTACTTAGAAAATTAGCAGTTATAGGGTAGTATCCATCTTGATATGTTGTATCGCCATTCCCATGATATGGATATTGATGGTATCTCATTACCTGACCCATAGCTGTTGCAACACATCCAACCGCTGTGTGATCTCAATCACAATCATAATGAGGAGGTTGACATTCGGGACATTCAGAATTGTAATAACAACCCTGACCCCATAAAGTTTCTGTTAAAGGGCCGACTGATGTTAAAAGAGATTTTTGTGAATTGATTTCTCCTTTGCTAAGCCTTGACCACTCTGCGGTTATTTCATTGGTGGGCTGCAGGTTTTTGTCAATTGCATAAATAATTTGTTTCTTAAAGAAATCCATAAATTCATTATATGCCGGAGAGTGTCCAATTTCTTTATATTTTCCTTTGAACGAATACCCGAGAACAGGTATTACATTATCTTGGCCAGTAATAATTACAAATCCATTTCCGGAACCAATGTTGAAAACATAGTATAACAAGTTACCATCTTGTGAAGATGTAAATACTTCGGAAATAACAAAATCCTCGGTACTGATACCCAAGGTTGGTGGTGCCATCTGGAGATAGATTGTTTTTGCAACTATTTTGGCTGTTTCTAACGGCACTTCGGTTGCTATTAAAAATCTAATTGTTAAAATTTGAATGAATAGAATAAGATAAATTTTAAGTTTCATCTTATTAGGCATTACATGATCAATAGAAAATTGACTTTCATTCATAAAAGGAACAGTTTCGAAGCAACTATCCTTCTTTAATTACAAAGGTATTTTATATAAAAACCAAAGTCAAGTTTAATTGTAAGCAACATTTAATCGTTCAGTTGCTTAATATTCAACAATTACATAAATTGTAGTTGCAAAACAATGATTTCTTATGTCTTAGCCCCATAAATAGCTGGACAAAAAACTAAAAACAGATTAGTAGATTGTTCAACTTAAAAATTAAATTAGGGCTATGAAGAAAAAAAGAGTCTTTACTGCGGAACAAAAAATGGAAATTTTACGGGAAGTAGAACAAAACGGTATGGTTGCAACCTGCCGAAAGTATGACATTGCACAGAGTTTGTATTATCAATGGAAGCGTAAGTTCGATCAACAAGGGATAGACGGTCTTCAGGGACATTATAATAGGATGAATCCGCAGATGAAAGAGCTTGAGAAAGAGAATGAGCGTTTTTTCCACTCAGCCTCGTATCTCATTCAGGGCCGGGCGTAAAGCAGAAGAGGGTGGCGGTCCCGGCGGATCGGACACGTTATGGCCGGGATTGATCCGCCATTTCGGCGGATCGGACCCGATGAGGAGATGCTATCAAACTAAAGAAGGCAGCGATAAATCGCTGCCTTCTTTAGTTTGAGCGGGAAACGGGACTCGAACCCGCGACCCCGACCTTGGCAAGGTCGTGCTCTACCAACTGAGCTATTCCCGCAAATGTGCATGCAAAATTAACACTTTTTTGATTTATCCAAAAAAATCAGATCCGTGAAGATATGTAATTACCAAAATACTATCTTAGTAATTTTAAGATACTCATCGTGCAGTTTACAGATAATTCAATGTTATGACAACGGGCAAAAAGAATGGATTTGGAACAGCTCCTGTTTTCTTCACGGCCATATCAACAATACTGGGTGCAATATTATTCCTGAGATTCGGGTATGCTGTTGGTACACTGGGCTTCTGGGGAGTGGTATTAATCATCCTGCTGGGTCATATGGTCGCAATACCCACTGCCCTGGCCATATCAGAGCTTGCAACCAACAAAAGGGTTGAAGGAGGGGGTGAGTATTTTATTATCAGCCGGTCATTTGGACTTAATATAGGTGCAACAATAGGGATAGCACTCTTCCTCTCCCAGGCAATAAGCGTGGCATTTTATGTTATTGCTTTCACCGAGGCTTTTGAATTCTTTTTCAACTTTATAAAAGAAAAATATGATTTTGTTCTGCCAAGACAGGTAATAAGTATCCCGGCAATGTCGCTGCTGTGCTACCTGATACTGAAGAAAGGGGCAAATCTGGGTGTTAAAACCCTCTATTTTGTGGTGGCAATCATGGCTGTATCACTCATTCTGTTCTTCATGGGTTCTACCGAGCATGCAACCAGTTCCGGGTTTGACCTTTCAACAGCAATGTTCAGGAACAGGGGACAGTTCTTTGTGGTTTTTGCAATAGTATTCCCGGCTTTTACCGGGATGACTGCCGGTGTCGGATTATCCGGCGACCTCCGTAATCCTGCAAGATCAATACCCCGAGGTACAACTATTGCAACGTTTTCAGGTATGATAATCTATTTTTTCATTGTATATAAGCTAGCCATCTCTGCATCCGCCGAAGATCTCCTGAACAACCAGCTCATTATGAGCAAGATAGCGATTGGAGGGGCCTTTGTCATACCACTCGGTCTGGCAGCTTCGACAATATCTTCAGCAATCGGATCGGTAATGGTTGCCCCCCGGACGCTACAGGCTCTTGCATCCGACAGTTCATTTCCTTCCGGCAAACTAAACTGGTGGCTATCAAGAGGGAGAAAAAGTGACGGCGAACCGGTAAATGCTTCCACGGTAACCGTAGTAATTGCGATGGTCTTTGTTGCTCTCGGGAATGTCAATGCAGTAGCAAGTATCATCTCCATGTTCTTCATGGTCACATATGGTTCGCTCTGCCTGATTTCATTTCTTAACCATTTCGGTTCAAGCCCCTCCTACCGGCCATCTTTCAGGTCGAAGTGGTTCCTTTCCCTGACAGGGTTCATAATTTCACTATGGGTAATGTTCAAGATAAATACGCCATATGCCATAGCAGCAATAGTTGTAATGATACTGCTGTATGCATACATAAATTACTATCACCGCGAAAGGCAGGGACTCGAGTCGATCTTTGCAAATGCAATATTCCAGCTTAACAGGAACCTTCAGGTTTATATCCAGAAGAGGAGCAGTAAAAAGAAGGAGCGTGAATGGCGCCCCAGTGCAATCTGCATCACCAGGGATTCGTTCGAACGGGACACTGCCTTCAAGCTTTTGAACTGGATATCCTATAAATATGGCTTTGGCACATACCTCCACAGAATTGAAGGGTACTACTCAAAATTGACACATGACCAGGCACAGGAGGAGATGAAGCGACTTATCCAGACATTTGATAAGATCGAAAATCATGTGTATGTCGACACTATTATATCCCCATCATATACCTCGGCCATAGCTCAGGCCATACAGGTACCAGGTATTGCAGGAATGGAGAATAATATGGTTATTTTTGAATTTGACAAGGATGAGTCTCAAAATATCCACGGAATAATTGACAATTATTCCCTTATCAATGCCGGAAATTTTGACATATGCGTGCTTGCCTCCAGTAGCCGTAAGATAAACTTCAGGAGTGGGATCCATCTGTGGATTAAAACAACAGATGAGTACAATTCCAACCTTATGATCCTTCTTAGTTTCATCATTTCAGGACATCCCGACTGGAAAAGATCTGATATAAAGATATTTGAGATATGCAAGAGCGAGCATTATGATGAGATGGTCTCAATTAAGAGAAAACTTATCGATGAGGGAAGATTGCCAATAACAGATAAAAACATCGAGATCATTATTGAAGAACCGGAAATACAGCCTAAGAAACTGATCAACGAGAGATCAAAAGATGCAGGGCTTACGCTTATTGGATTCCATGGAGAGATGATGCGTCAGGGGAAGTTGGATGTATTCACGGGTTATGATGAACTTGGCACAATCCTGTTTGTTAATTCCCACGACCAGAAGGATATAGAATAGCACATTTTAATAGTGTCCCGTGATTACTTTTTTAAGAATTTCTGAATATTGTAGAGCTTATTAAGCGCTTCGACTGGGGTCAGGTTATTAACATCCAGGTCGATGATCTCATCCCTGATCTGTTTAAGTACCGGGTCATCGAGCTGGAAAAAGCTAAGTTGCATACCTTCCCTTCCTGTGGCGAGCTCTGAAACAGGTTTTGACAGTTTACTATCCTTACTACCCTGTTCCATTTCACCCATCACTTCACCGGCCCTTTTAACAACACTCGGGGGCATACCTGCCATGCGGGCAACATGGATACCAAAACTGTGCTCGCTACCTCCTCTTTTCAGCTTCCTCAGAAATATCACCTTATCATCCAGTTCCCTGATCGAAACATTATAATTCTTTACCCTCGGGAAGGAATTCTCCATTTCATTGAGTTCATGATAATGGGTCGCAAAAAGTGTCTTTGGCTTATGCTTTATCTCATGAAGGAATTCCACCATAGCCCACGCAATTGATATACCATCATAAGTGCTTGTACCCCTGCCTATCTCATCCAAAAGCAGCAGGCTGCGGTCTGACAGATTATTTAGAATGCTTGCCGTTTCATTCATTTCAACCATGAATGTGGACTCACCAAGGCTTATATTATCAGAGGCACCCACCCTGGTAAAGATCTTATCGACCATTCCAATCCTGGCATCTTTCGCCGGGACAAAACATCCTGCCTGTGCCATAAGGGTAATGAGGGCAGTCTGACGCAGGAGGGCTGACTTACCTGACATATTCGGGCCTGTAAGGATAATGATCTGCTGCTCCTCGTTATCAAGAATAATATCATTTGGCACATATGATTCTTCAGGAGGTAACTGTTGCTCAATAACAGGATGCCGGCCATCCTTTATATCGATCCTGAGCGAATCATTTATCTCCGGACGGACATAGCTGTTATCAATTGATACTTTCGAAAACGAGTAAAGACAATCGATCCTCGCTATAAAAGCTGCATTCAGCTGCACCGCACTTATGAATTCTGAAAGTGATACCACCAGGTTGTTGAAAACCTGCTGCTCAATAGCCAGGATCTTCTCTTCAGCTCCGAGTATTTTGCTTTCGTATTCCTTTAATTCCTCTGTGATATAGCGCTCGGCGCTCACAAGTGTCTGCTTCCTTATCCATTCCTCAGGCACTTTTGATTTGTGGGTATTACGAACCTCGATATAATAACCAAACACGTTATTAAAGCCTACTTTCAGGCTTGGTATTTCTGTCCGTTCACTTTCCCTGGTCTGCAATTCAATCAGGTAATCCTTGCCGCTGGTAAGTATATTGCGTAGCTCATCAAGGTCAGATGATACTCCCTCCCTGATAACATTTCCGCGGTTTATCATTACCGGAGGATCATTATTCAGCTCCATGTCAATCCTCTCCGTAATACTTTTACACTCATTAAACTGTTCTCCGATCTGCATCAGCGGATTGCACCTGCTTCTCATACAAAGTTCCTTCACCGGTTTGATTGCCTGAAGTGCTCTTTTCAGCTGAACGACCTCCCTCGGATTGATCCTTGAAGTGGCTACCTTGGAAGCCAATCGTTCAAGATCGCCAATCAGGCCAATTTGCTTTCTCAGCTCTTCCCTCTCCTCTTCGTTATGAACAAGGAAGCTGACAATATCGTGCCGGTCGGATATGAGTTTTTTCTCCTTTAACGGCAACGAGATCCATTTCTTAAGCATCCGTCCCCCCATCGGATTAACAGTATGGTCGAGTACATCCAAAAGGGTCCGGGCTCCTTCATAAGGTGAGAAGAATAGCTCCAGGTTCCGTATGGTGAATTTATCCAGCCATACATATTTATCCTCTTCGATCCTGCTGATCCGGGTAATATGCCCTATCTTTTCATGCTGGGTAATATCCAGATAGTGAAGGATAGCTCCCGCGGCAATTATGCCATAATCCATCCCCTTAACACCAAATCCCTTCAGGGATGTTGTCCCAAAGTGCTTCAGCAGTCTGTCAGTTGCAGCATCAAGTGTGAAGATCCAGTCGTCGAGCTTATATGTATAGTATTTGGAGCCGAACGAATCACGATACTCTTCGGTATTCCGCTTTTCAAACAGGACCTCCTTTGGTGAGAAATTACTAAGAAGCTGGTCGATATACAGAACTGTACCTTCGGCAACAAGAAACTCACCCGTCGAAATATCGAGGAATGCAACCCCTGCAATTGTCTTTCTGAAGTGAACTGCAGCCAGAAAATTGTTCTCCTTATGCTCCAGGACATTGTCATTAAGAGAGACACCCGGTGTTACAAGTTCGGTAATACCCCTTTTAACTATCGTTTTAGCAAGCCTGGGATCTTCCAGCTGCTCACAAATAGCAACCCTCTGGCCTGCCCTTACAAGTCTGGGAAGGTATATATCGAGCGCATGATATGGAAATCCTGCAAGTTCAACATAGGAGGCCGCTCCGTTCGCTCTTCGCGTAAGAGTTATACCCAGTATCCCGGAGGCTCTTATAGCATCTTCTCCGAAGGTCTCATAGAAATCCCCGACCCTGAATAGCAGAATTGCATCAGGATGCTTTGCCTTGATGCTATAGTACTGCTTCATAAGCGGCGTTTCGACATACTGTTTTGACACTGCCATTATAACACTGTTCGTCAACTAATTAACACTGTGGTAAGCCTCCCGGCCAGAACAAAGATACAATGCTGCAGGTTCTAAAGAAAGTTCTTTTAATTTATTGTTGATATCTATTGACGGGACATTGTAAAATAATGAGACTAATCATTGAAACTGTCAAAGGCTTTTTATATTTTAACGTGGGTAATTAAGCCCCGGGTAACAAAACAATCGCAAAATGAAAAGTGTGCTGGTTCTCGGTGCCGGAATGGTTGCAAAACCGCTGGTTGAATATCTGCTTGAAAATGGGATCTTCATCAATCTGGCCTGCAACACCTGTGATAATGCAGAGAAAATACTGAATAATCATGAAAATGGTGTAGTGGTTTACTGGGAAGCAACCCAGACAGGCCTGCTCGAAGAAATGGTTAAGGGTTCCGATCTTGTCGTAAGTCTGCTTCCTTACGGTCTTCATCCCGGCATTGCCAGGGTATGTCTGAAATATAAAAAACCGATGGTCACCACCTCGTATGTATGTGATGAAATGGCATCAATGGACGAGGAGGCACGGCAAGCCGGAGTACTTATACTGAATGAAATAGGCCTTGACCCTGGAATTGATCATATGTCGGCCAAAAGGATAATTGATGAGGTTCACAGGAGGAGGGGCAAGATCATTGAGTTCTATTCCCTTTGCGGAGCTCTTCCCTCCCCTGAATATGCCGGCAATCCGTTCAGGTATAAATTCTCCTGGAGTCCGAAAGGGGTAATCCTTGCCAGCAAAAACAGTGCCCGATACAAGAAGGACGGGAAGGAGGTCAGGGTAGAACCAGGAGATCTTTTCAAGGACAGGTTTTCATATGAATTTCCCGGAATAGGAAACATGGAAGTTTATCCGAACAGGGATTCAATCAGCTATATTGACATCTATGGTATTGATGAAGTCAGGACAATGTACAGGGGGACGTTCAGGTTTAAAGGCTGGTGCGAGATACTTGATGCGATGTTAAACCTGAAGATGCTGGACGATGAAGTAAAGGACTTCTCAGGAATGACATTTGCCGAATTTGTTTCGGGTCTGCTTCCTCAGGGAAAGGGCCGGTTGAAGGAGCGGGTCGCCGAACAGCTGGGAACCGGAATTGATTCGCTTGCAATAGTTGCTTTTGACTGGCTCGGGCTATTCAGCAATAATGAGATGGGATATGGAGAGTCAACTGCTTTCCAGATAGTATCTGACCTCATGATCAATAAGATGATGCTTCAGGATAATGAGTCCGACATGATACTGCTGCAACATCTGTTCCTCGTGGAGCATGAAGGTGGAAAGAGGGAGGTGATCAGTTCGCATATGACTGATTATGGAAGCCCGGCTACAAATACTTCCATTGCGCGTACCGTTGGCCTGCCGGCAGCTATTGCATCAAAAATGATCCTTGACGGGAGGATAACTGCCACAGGTGTCAGGAGACCTGTCATTCCCGAAATTTACCTTCCGGTACTTGATGAGCTTTCTCAATTGAACATCAAGGTAATAGAGGAATCCGGCCTCGACGAGGCGAGGTCAGGAATAATCCCTGGCAAAAGATAGCGCCGTTTCAGAATTTCTCATTTATCCCCAGGCCAAAAAGGGCAAAATCATATTTTACCGGGTCGTTCTTATCGAATCTGCGCAGTACATCCGTCAGCTCCTCCACAGCTTTCCAGTCGTTTGCTTTTCTTTTCAGTAATCCAAGCTTTCGCGACGTATTTCCTGAATGCAGGTCGAGCGGTATATATAGCTGTGAAGGAGAGATCCTGTCCCATAATCCGAAATCGACCCCCATCCCGTCATTTCGTACCATCCATCTGAAGAACATGTTGAGTCTCTTGCCTGCTGCAGCACCTCCAATATCTGCAAAATGCTTTTGTGTCCTCCTCTGGTGAGGTATTGAGAAAAAGTGCTCCCTGAAATGAATAATGGCCTCTCTCATAGTGGCTCCCCCGTCAATCTCTTCAACCAGGATATCTTCCAGGCTGTTGTAGTACCGGTAGATATTCTTAAGTGACCTGATAAAAAATGTGCAGTCAATTCCGTTAAATGTCCGGTAGTAAAATGCAGAGAACCTTTCAAGTTGTTCATCATCTGCATTAAGGATAAAATCATGGGGACTGTTTCCTGCAAGATTCATCAGCTGACTGGCGGCTGATATAATCAGATCGCGCCGTCCCCATGCAATCGAGGCTGTTAAGAATCCTGATATTTCAATATCTTCTCTTTTGGTATAATGGTGCGGAACAGATACAGGATCATTTTTAATAAATCCCGGGTTGTTGTAATGAATGTACTTTTCATCGAGGAACTCATTCATTTCATCATGGGTAATGCCATTATAACGGTACATCCTACCCATTTATAATTATTCCGTCTTTAATCTGGATTATACGATCCGACATGCCGGCGAGATCCCTGTCGTGGGTAACGATCACTATCGTCTGTCCAAATTCATCCCGGAGGTCAAAAAATAGTTTATGCAGCTCCTGTTTGTTTTCAGTATCAAGATTACCCGAAGGTTCGTCGGCAAGGATTACGCGTGGGTTATTGGCTAATGCCCTTGCTACGGCAACTCTCTGTTGTTCGCCACCACTCAGTTCTGACGGTTTATGATCGAGCCGGTCCGATAATCCGAGGTAGGTAAGTAATTCCGTAGCCCTTTTCTCTGCCTCTATCTTTGTTTTACCTGCTATATATGACGGAATGCATACATTTTCGATAGCTGTGAATTCGGGCAGGAGCTGGTGGAACTGGAAAACAAATCCAATATGTTCATTCCTGAACCTGGAGATCTGTTTCGATTTTAGAGACTCAATCCTGACATCATCGTATATAATGGAACCTTCATCGGGCCTGTCCAGAGTACCCAATATCTGCAACAGTGTAGTTTTTCCTGCTCCGCTTGGCCCGACAATGGCGATGATCTCCCTGCTATCCACATGCAGGTCTATTCCTTTGAGTACCTGAAGATCACCATATGCTTTTTTTATATTGGAAGCTTTTATCATAACAATCTTATTCGAATCTCCCGTCTAATGGAAGAAAAGAATATAAATATAGACAAAATAGACTGAGGCAAGCACAAATCCTTTCCATCTTCCCAGCCTGCTGCCCTTCATCGGAAGTATCAACAGGAAAAGAAGTACAGAAACAGCGATCATCCAGATAATATCCGTGCTGAACTTTGCGAAGCTTGATACACTGATCTTCCTGACAGCAGAGGTTATGCCCAAAATAGCCAGAATATTAAATATATTGGATCCTATAATATTACCTATAGAAATTTCACGTTGCTTTCGCAATGCAGCCACAGCGGAGGTTGCGAGTTCCGGCAAACTTGTTCCCAGTGCGATAACCGACACCGATATAACACGTTCGCTTACCCCCCACAGTCTGGCCACTGCGGTTGCTCCCTTTACAAGCAGATCAGCTCCAAATGCCAGTCCTGCACTCGAAACCAGTATGATCAAAATTGAAACCGGTAATGAAAACCGAGGCTGGAGATGAACAGCATTATCTTTTCTTAATTCCCGCCTGGAGCTAATTACCGAGAGAAGTATGAAAGCAACCAGGATTATTAAAAGTGCGATTCCTTCCAGGCGTGAAATTTCATGACCGGTATAGAGGAAGATGAAAAGCAGGATCGATACCCCAACCATAATGGCCCAGTTCTTGAATAACTCTGATGTATTGACCACATATGGCATCACTATTACTGTAAGAGCCAATACGATGGAAATATTTGAGATATTGCTGCCGATGACATTACCCAGTGAAATATCCGGATGTCCCGAGATAGCTGCGTCCAGGCTTACAAACAATTCAGGCGCTGAAGTTCCGAACGATACAACCACCAACCCCACTACTAAAGAAGAAATTCTCATGTGACTTGCAAATGCAACACTCGAACGGACCAGGTATTCTCCACAAAACAACAATATTATGAGACCTGGTATTAACAGGATTCCCTTTTCCATTCTCAGGATTACTTATGGGGAAGGAGTCTATCAGTCATTAAGATCTTTCTTAACGGTGTCTGAAATATCTTTGATATCCTTTTGTACATCCCTTGTGCTTTCATCAAATTCCCTTTTGATGTCGTCAGTGGCCTTCCTGAATTCACGCATACCTTTACCCAGGCCTTTGGCAATATCGGGAATCTTCTTCGCCCCGAAAAGGATAAGAGCCACCACCATTATTATGAATATTTCCTGGCCGCTTATGAATAAAAACAGTGTCATTACCTTGGAATTACAGATGCAAAGTTAAGAAAGAAAATGAAATATGAATATATGGTTTAACAGGTTTAACAGCCTGCCGGCAGGTTATCCTGCCGAAGGCATGGCAGGCAGGATTGAAAAAATAGAAAAAGTTGAAAGTGTCTCAGCTTACTTTTCTACCTCTCAGTACCCTTTCGGCTTCGTCCTCACGTATGGAGTCATAAACAACAGGTGTAGCAACGAATAGCGAAGAATATGTACCAACCACAACACCTACAAGAAGTGCGAAGATGAATCCACGAATTACTTCACCACCGAAAAGGAAGATGGTCAGAAGTACTACAAATGTACTAAGAGAAGTACTGAAGGTACGGCTGATAGTGCTGTTGAGTGCCCGGTTTAGTATCTCGGTACGTCCTCTTTTGCGATAGATACCAAGGTATTCCCTTATACGGTCAAATATTACCACAGTGTCGTTGATAGAATAACCCACAACCGTCAGGATTGCAGCTATAAATGCCTGGTCGATCTCAAGTGAAAATGGGAATATACCATACCCCAGCGAGAAGAGCCCCAGTACAATAAGGGCATCATGGATAAGGGCGACCACAGCGCCCAGACCAAATCTCCAGTTCCTGAATCTCAAGACAATATAGAGGAAGATTATGATCAGTGACAGGCCAATTGCCCATAGCGCTTTAACTTTTATATCAACGGCAATAGTTGGGCCAACGGTTTCTGAGCTTTGCCTATAGTCGCTCAGGAATGTTGCTTCATCAACATCTCCGAGCATTGGTTCCAGCCCGTTATAAAGAAGTGTTTCAACTTCGGCCTCGGCCTCAGGTTCATCAATTTTGTATTTTGTGGTTATCTTAACCTGGTTTTCATTACCAAAGACCACAACCTGTGGAGCCTGGCCGTATACCTCACCAAGTAACGAAGCAACTTCCGTTGTTGAGACAGGTTCTTCAAATCTTACCACATAGGTGCGGCCTCCCGTAAAATCAATACCCGGATTCAGTCCCTTTATGAACAGAGAAGTGATACCTGCAATTATGATCACTCCGGAAATAACATAGAATATTTTCCTCTTACCAATGAAATCAATGTTCGTATTCTTGAATGCATTTTCAGTCAGCTTCGTTGCAAAGGTCAAAGGAATATTCTTCTTTATGAGTGTGTCATAGATAATCCTGGTAATAAAGATAGCTGAGAAAAGTGATGTTACAATTCCAATAACAAGGGTTGTAGCAAATCCTTTTATAGGTCCTGTACCAAATACATACAGCACGACTCCTGTTAGAAGTGTTGTCACATTGGCATCAATAATGGCAGAATAGGCGTTCTTATAGCCATCGGCCACGGCCAGTTTCATTCCCTTGCCCGCTTTCAGTTCTTCACGGATCCGTTCATATATAAGAACGTTGGCATCAACCGACATCCCTATTGTCAATATAATACCTGCAATACCTGGCAGGGTAAGCACAGCGCCCAGTGATGAAAGAACACCCATAATAAAGAACATATTTACAAGAAGGGCGATATCGGCTACGAGGCCGGCACGCCGGCTATAGTAGAACACCATATAGATCATTACTACAAGGAATGCAACCAGGAATGAAGTAAGACCTGCTTTAATGGCTTCTTTACCAAGTGTGGGACCAACAACCGTATCCTGAATCACATGTGCAGGTGCAGGTAGTTTACCTGACTTAAGGATATTGGCCAGGTCTTCAGCCTTCTCGATTGTAAAACCTCCTGTGATCTCCGAGCTTCCGCCCTTGATCTCGGTTGATACTCTTGGAGCCGACCTTACATATCCATCAAGAACAACAGCAATACACCTGTCTATATTATCACGGGTCATCCGTGCCCAGACTTTGGAACCTTCAGCATTCATTGACATATCAACCTTGGCATCAGAACCAGCCTGCCCGAACGAAACCCTTGCGGAGGTAATAACATCGCCATCGAGAGGTGCTCTTCCGTCGCGTGTCGTAACTTTAATTGCATGTAATTCGAAGGTACTCAGCGTCTCATCGCCATCCCATGGATCAGCGCTCCACATAAACATCATGTCCCTGGGGAAAAGTGCGCGTATCTGAGGCATCTCCAGAAAATCCATCACCTTTGAAGTATCCCTGTAATGAGTGTATCCTATCACACTCATCGGAAATGGCTGACCCTCCCTTGAAACAGCAGGATTGAGCACGGCAAAGAGGGGATTCAGTATATTGAATTCATCGCGTGTCGCAGGTTCCCCAATGCTTGCAGTATCGCTTATTATATCGAGAAGTGATTCCTCTCCGGAGGTAGTATCTTGTACTGTTTCGACCTGTTCAACCGCAGCGGTTGTATCCTCCCCCTCACTGTTTAGCACAGCAAGATCTTCCTGTAACGACGAAAGTATATTATTTGCCTCCATAAGGAACCCTATAACTTCCGGATTCTCGTAAGTTTCCCAGAATTCCAGTTTAGCAGTTCCCTGCAGGAGATCCCTCACTCTCTGAGGATCTTTAATTCCCGGAAGCTCAACCAGTATCCGTCCTCTTGCCTCCAGTCGTGAAATATTTGGCTGGGTAACACCAAACCTGTCGATCCTGCTCCTGAGAATATTAAATGCATTATCAATGGCACTTTCTGTCTCGTCAGTGAGAACATCCAGTACTTCCTGGTTTGTGGTATTGAAATTAATTTTATCCCTTAGTTCCACTGTTCCGAAGATTGCAGCGAGACTTGCATTCGGGTTAATTTCCTGGAATGATTCTCCAAAAAGTTCAATAAAATTTCTCTGACTCTCTTTTTTCTTTTCCCTGGTAAGTGCAATAGCCTGGTTAAAGGTTTGGTCTGCATTGTAATTGGAGAGCGCCCTGACGATATCTTCAACTGAAACCTCAAGGATCACGTTCATTCCTCCTTTCAGGTCGAGACCAAGGTTGATCTCCTTCGACTGAACCTCTTTAAATGTATTCCCAAGAAATCTCCAGTCATCTTTTGACAATGATGCAATTGAGTCAAGATAGGCAACTTCCAGTTTAAGGTTTCCCTGGGCATACTCTTTGGCCTCTTTCTTTACCTTATAGGAGGCGCCTGTAAATGAAAGCTGGTAAGTTGACACAAGCGCCAAAGCGATTGCCAGAAAAATAATAGCTCCCTTGTTTTGCATGAGTAGAAAGTTTTATAATATCTTATTACATGATGTTATATATGCCGCTTAACGGACGGGCAAAGATATTAATTTTTTCTCAAATGATCTGGTTGGAGAGTATTAAATGGTATCAAACCATAACTTCTCGTCCGCCGTAGCGGAACGCGAAGGAGTATTAAAAAGAGGTTCAAACATGGAATAGTATATCGGCCTCCTCACCCCGGAGGATAACCACAACAGAGATCTTTATATCAGACTATTTATATACTTTTGCCTATATCCCCTGGTTATTACAAACTGTTTACTCTATCAGTTTTTCAAAGGCAGTTTCAAGGGGATTGTCGCTTTCAAAGTCGTAAAGAGTCATCCTCCTTACATTATAGTAGTAGGTCCAGTAGTTTTGTAATGCCTGTATATAGGCCCTTTTGTTCTCATCTTTCTTGGTGTCGGCATTATTCAGGTCGAGTACATCAACGTTTCCAATCAGGAAGCGCTGCTTTGTCACCTCGTACATTTTAGCGGCAACCGTGTCAGATTTGGCAGCTGTTCGAACCTGGTCATCCTGCAGGTTAAACTGTGCCACATCAAGGAAGATACTCTGCTCGAAGTCAATTATCGATTGTCTGACCTGGGTTTTTACAACCTCTTCGCTTGATTGAGCCATCCTGTATCTGCCCCTTCTCAAGCCCCAGTCAACAATGGGAACCGAGAAACTCACGCTCAGACGCTGCTGATCGTCAAGTAACTGATAGGCACCCGGGATCTTTGCATCATCACCCTTCAAACCATAACTTACATTCATATTTGCATTCAGTCCCTTTTCAGCTTTAGCCTCGGCAACATCCCTTGATGCCTCCAACAGTTGCCGCTGCAGGTCCAATATCTCGGGATTATTTGCTGTTGCCAGCTCAAGTGCTTTATTCATGTCTATTTCAATATCCGGTATTGAAACTGGGATGTTCAGTTCTATCCTGATACTCTCATTATAACCGAGGAATGATCTGAGCCTCAACTCCATATCGCGTAAATTAATCTCTGCCGAATTTCTCGCAGTTCCGGCATTAAGGAATGAAAGCTCCATTTGAAGAAGTTCATTCTCAGCAATTGTACCCAGATTATATCTCCCCTGTGCAATACGATAGAGTGTATCCGCATTTGAATAGTTCATCTCAGCGATCTCCTTGTTGATCTGGGCCAGTGCCAGCTGGAAGAACCTCTGAACAGCACGCAGATGGACATTCTCAACATCCTCCAGGTATGTCTTCTTCGCCGCTTCATACCTTAACGGTTCAATCTGCTTTTGCCATTTAAACTCGTTAAATCTGAAAAGTGGCTGGCTCAGTCCGATACTGACCGGTGTTGAAATATACTGCCATGTGCCATCTTCCCTGAACACATTATCATCGAACCGCCTGATATCTGACTGAACAAATATACTACCCCCCGTCATGCCTATGTTTTGAGAGAGTGAAAGAGAGCCTGAGATATTGCTGTAGTTCTTTTCTACATAGAATTCACTTCCGGTTGAGTAGTCATACTCCTGTTCATAGCTCCTGTTATATTCAGGAAATACTCCCGTAAGGGTAAGTGAGGGCAGATATTCGGCCTTGAAGGTTCTGTATTGCCAGTAGCTGGCCCTGAACCTGTGCTTGGCCAGGATAGCGTCGGGTGATTGCTCTTCAGAAAGTTCTACCACCTCCGCCAGGGAAAGTCTTTTTACTTCCTGGGACTTAAGAACAGAGAAATGAGCGAAACTGATTATCAGGATAAAAATTATTGATCTTTTCATTGTATGAAATAGTTATTATTCGTATCTGAGTGACTCAATCGGATCCCTTTCAGATGCTCTTTTGGCAGGTGAATATCCAAAGATTACTCCAACCGCGGCTGAAACACCAAAAGCCACTACTACAGAAAACAGGGAAACTATAGTCAGAATGCCGGCTATCTCGTTTATCAGTTTTGAAAGTACAATACCAAGAAAAACACCGATAAAGCCGCCTGTTACACTTATCAGGACAGCCTCGGAAAGGAATTGAACAACAATATCCATCTTCTTGGCTCCGATAGCCATTCTTGTTCCAATTTCCTTTATCCTCTCCATGACAGATGCAAACATGATATTCATTATACCAATGCCTCCCACAATAAGAGAGATACTGGCTATAGCACCAAGAACTATGTTGAAGATGTCCTTTGTCCGCTGTTGCTGTTTAAGCAGGAGCTCGGGTACCGTTATTTCAAAATCCTTGACCAATGAGTGCCTTCTCAGCATCATACGACTCAAAACCTCTGTCGAGGGATTAAGTTGCTCTGTTTCCTTTACCTGTACAACTATTCTGTCGAGCTGGTTATAGTTTATTGTACCCTGGTTATTAGGATCAGAACTATTGTTAATAACACGGCCCATCATTCTTCCGTGACCGCCTGACGCCAGAAGTGATGATGCTTCGGTGGCAAGTTTCATATTCACAAGTTCACGGTTCTGGTACCTGAGCAGCATGGTCTTGATCGGTATATATATATTATCATTATAAACATTAACGCCGGTTTCTTCGAAACCTGTAAGCTTTACATTTGTCTTTTCGAGCACACCAATGACCTTCAACCATACACCATCAAACTTTATGTATTGTCCGATCGGGTCGATCTTACTGAAGAATTTTGCCCTGATATTTGCACCGATAAGGCACACCTGGATCCCGTGCTCTTCCTGGTAATCGTTGAAGTAAACGCCTGATTCACGGGGAAGGTTATACAAATGAAAGTAATCATTCGTAACACCAACCAGTTTTGCCGGGTATTTCATTCCGTTGAGAACAACGTTTGAATTATATGATATTTCCGGGCTTATCCTGTCAACGGAAGGCAGCACAGTCCTTATTGCTTCAACATCATAGAGTGTAAGTCCCCGGGAAAACTTATTCTGCTTCTTCTCACCCTCCTCTTCAGATGACTCTTCGGTCTGGATTATGGGGCTGATCAGAATGTTATTTACTCCAACCATTTTTATCTGGTCCAGGATCTCCTTCTGTGCACCTTTTCCAATGGCCAGCATAGTTATCACTGCGGCAACTCCAAATATAATACCCAGGGCAGTAAGAATTGACTTAAGCTTATTAGCCAGGATTGCCTCAAAGGCAATCACTATATCGTGAAAATATCTTTTTATCATTATGGCAAGACTAATGTGTAATTATTCATTACGGGTTACTGTTCCTGACGAAGCTTCCTTCTGCTGATCTGGTTCTCCTCCACCCTGCTGTGAACTATCTCTTCTCTGTCCTCCTCCGGAACGCATTCTTTCTTCCATAGCTTTCCTTTCCTCCTCACTCATATTATTGAATCGTTCCAGCATTTCGGGCGACATCTGCCTTTCTTGCTGGTTATTGCGGTTCATTTCATTCTCACGGCGTTGTCTGTCAGTTTCTTCATTCTTCTGGCGCAGCCTCTCTTTGATTACCAGGATCAGATCCTCTCCTGCAAGCTTAAATGTTTCAGGATCTTCAGGTGTACTCAGGTAAAGAAGATCACCTGTTCTCACGCCCTGCTCAATGATTACCTGGTTTTCGTTAGCTGCACCAAGCATAACAATCTGACGCTCCTTTGACCTGGTGTATACGAATGGGATACTGTCTTCGGTAGCGTGGACACATTCAAGAGGTATATACATTACATCTGTGTAGATACTTGTAACAATCTGATTTCCTGTAGTCATAGATGGCCTGAGAATATCGTCCACCTCATCCATTTTGATTATTACTTCAAAAACCTTCGCATCAGTATTTGGAAGCTGTTCACCAATATTGGCAACACTAATAACTTTTCCGCTGTAGCTCATTTCAGGAAAAGCATCTACTGATATTCTAACCACCTGATTTGCTTTAACCTTACTAATGTCAATCTCGTTCACGTAAGTTTTTGATATCATGGATGACAGGTCAGGTAATGTGGCTACCACCGGGTCGAACGGACTGATATTTGATCCGACCTTTCTTTTTGCCCCGCTCCATTCCCGTTTATATATTACCATTCCGGGTGCAGGGGCCATAACCTTGAATTGTGTAAGCAACACCTCCATATCCTTTACCTTTTGCCGCTGCTTGTTAAGATCAATCTCAGACTCCCTCACATCGGCCCTGGCCTGCTCAACCTTTAATACATAATTCTTCTGTGCCTGATCGAATGCTCTTGAAGCTTTATCAAGGTTTATCCGGTTCTGCCTTATCGTGGTTGGTGGTTCATACTTCGACTGCTCGAGAGTAATTTCAGCTTCTTCCATATTGAATTTCAGGTTAAGCAGATCATCCCTGAGGTCGCCAAGAGTAATGGTGGTGTCAAGTTTTTTGATATTATGACTTGTCTCATACTCTTCAAGCCTGTCGAGTTCATCCTTAAAGCTATTATCAGCATCCGAACGGTCGAGGGTTGCCACGTAATCACCCTTTCTCACAATGGTTCCCTCGGGAATAAGGTCCTGGATTGTAATATCCCTGAATCTCATATTCCTTCCTCCAAGTCCTTCAGGTCCGCGGATCTCGGTTGAATTTTCTGCCTGGAGTTCACCGGTTGTTGAAACAATTAATTCAAACTGACCGGCTTTCACCTCAGCATAAAGCAGACTCAAATCATCTTTTTTGGTTAAGCGATTAACAATCACCAGTGCAATTATTGCTACCACAACAACCAGTGTCGATATAATCAGTGTTTTCTTCATTATTGGTATGTTTTTTTTGATTCAAAATTACAGGTCACGAAATTACCAAATTTTATAATTTAGTATCGTAACTGCTTAATTATTTAATACTTCTTTAACAATAATTAACAATAATATATATAGAATATGCATTTAAATATCTGACAATTGATAATTACAAATTATTCCATATCAACAATCAAAATCGATATCAGTTAAACTTTTTAACAATTTTTATGATTTCAGAGGCTAAGGTTTCCGCAGATTGATCATCCGGGCCCTCTGAATAAACACGCAGGATTGGTTCGGTGTTTGATTTGCGCAGGTGTACCCAGCCGTTACCAGTCTCCATAAGTAATCCATCTCTCCGGTCAGTCACCTTTACACCCAATTTATTATTTATTTGTTTTAGCAGCTCATCCGGGTCACAATCTTCAAGGAGGTTGATCTTATTTTTTGAGATTACATAATGTGGATATTTGAATCTTAGTTCTGAGCATCTCATACCGGAAGATGCGAGATGCGAAAGGAACAGGGCAATACCCATTACGGCATCCCTTCCATAATGCAATGGCGGGTAAATAATACCTCCATTCCCCTCCCCTCCAATGACCGCATCAACCTCTTTCATCTTCTCAACCACATTTACTTCACCTACTGCCGAGGAGTACCATTTCCCACCATATACATTTGTTACATCCCTGAGCGCTCTTGTAGAGGAGATGTTAGAAACCGTATTGCCAGGATTAAGTGATAGTATGTAGTCAGCGCATGCAACAAGTGTATATTCTTCGTTGAATAATGATCCGTCCTCACAAACCATTGCCAGCCTGTCAACATCGGGATCAACAACGAATCCTACATCAGCATCACTTTCCTTCACACATCTTATCAGGTCATCAAGGTTCTCAGGCAGCGGTTCAGGGTTATGGGGAAATATACCGGTAGGATCCGAATATAGTTCAATAATGTCTGACACGCCAAGACTTCTCAAAAGCTTTGGAATAATAATGCCTCCAACAGAATTCACGCAATCGATCACAACCTTAAACCCTGATTCACTGATAGCCTTCGTGTTAACAGCAGGAAGCGATTTGATCATTTCAATATGCTTATCTTCATAGCCGGAAGCTGACTTAACTGAACCTGTTTCATCAGCCCCGCAATAATTGAATTTGCCTGCGTCAGCAATATCAAGAATATTCCGTCCCTCAGATGAAGAGAGTAATTCCCCATTCCTGTTCAGAAGCTTCAGTGCATTCCAGTTTCCGGGATTATGACTGGCAGAAATGATTATTCCGCCATCTGCCTTCTCGCTTGCAACTGCTATCTCGACTGTAGGAGTAGAAGCCAGGCCAAGATCAATAACATTTATACCCTGTCCGTTGAGTGTGGCCGTGACAAGCCTTGTTATCATGTCGCCTGAAGTTCTTGCATCCCTTCCGGTAACTATATGAATAGGTTCACCACTTTTGCCTGATTTAATCCAATCCCCGAATGCAGAGGTAAATCTGACAATATCGACCGGACTCAATCCTTCTCCGGGATATCCACCGATTGTGCCCCGTATTCCTGAGATAGATTTTATTAGTGCCATTTGCTTGTCTGGTTTAGCCTGTTTTGACATGTATAATCAGCACTTCACAAAGGTGCAAAAAAATAATGAATTGCGGCGGCCTAAGGGTGAATGTCCGGTTTAGATTAATAGTTGGTTAAATAATTGTAACTTTGCAAACCATTAGTTTAAGCCAATGATAAAGAGGGAGAAAAGAAGTGATTTCAAGAAAAATGACCCCGGCGGAATGATCCGGCTCAACCGGTTCATTTCAAACAGCGGTGTCTGTTCGCGCAGGGAGGCAGATGAGTTGATAAAGGCTGGTCAGATAAGCGTGAACAACAAGGTTGTCACTGATATGGGTATCAGGGTGGGCAAGGGCGATGTGGTTCGCCATAAAGGGAGGAAACTGAGCTCAGAAAGGAAGGTATATATACTGTTGAACAAACCAAAAGGATATATCACCACCCTTGATGATCCGCATGCCGATAAAATTGTTACCGACCTTATCCGTAATGCATGTACTGAAAGGGTATACCCGGTTGGCCGGCTGGACAAAAACACCACCGGTTTGCTTCTCCTGACAAACGATGGGGAGCTATCAGACAGATTATCACATCCAAGGCATAACCGGAAAAAGATATATCATGTATTTCTTGACAGACCTGTTACCAGGACAGATCTTGTCTCTCTTGCTGAGGGATTGGATATCGGAGAAGAAAATAAGGTATTTGCCGATTTAGCCACTTATCCCGATCCGGAGGATAAATCCCAGGTGGGAATAGAGATCCATTCAGGGCAGAACAGGGTAGTAAGGAGGCTATTTGAGGCTTTAGGTTACAGGGTAAAGAAACTCGACCGGGTATATTACGCCGGGCTGACCAAAAAAAATCTTCCACGGGGCAAATGGAGATTCCTGTCAGAGAAAGAGGTAACCGACTTAAAACGAGGCAGGATTAACTGAGATTGGAATGAAACACAGATCCGGTTTTGTAAATATACTTGGGAATCCCAATGTTGGGAAATCAACATTGATGAACTCGCTTGTAGGTGAAAAACTATCGATTATCACCTCCAAGTCGCAGACCACAAGACACCGGATCATGGGTATTGTAAGCGGCGATGATTTTCAGATCGTATATTCAGATACGCCTGGCATATTAAATCCTAAATATCTGCTCCAGGAGTCGATGATGAAGGCTGTATCAGGTGCTCTATCCGACGCTGATCTGATAATATATGTCACTGATGTAATTGAATCTGTGAATAAAAACAGCCAATATCTCAGGAAGATTCTAGATGCGGAGGTTGAAAAGATCATCGTGATAAATAAGATTGATCTTTCCTCCGGGGCAAAGCTTGACAGGCTCTATGAGTTCTGGGAAGGGATGGTTCCCGGAACACAGATAGTGCCGATTTCCGCTTTAAACAACTTCAATGTTGATAACCTCCTGAAGATGATCCTGGAGAAGCTGCCTGAAGGAGCTGAATATTTTCCCAAAGATCAGCTCACCGACAGGCATGAGAGATTTTTCGTTACAGAAATAATCAGAGAGAAAATACTGGTTCACTACCAGAAAGAGATACCCTATTCTGTTGAAATTGAGATAGAAAGCTATAAAGAGGAGAGATCTCTTACAAGCATAAGAGCAATTATCCACGTTGCCCGCGAAAGCCAGAAGGGGATAATTATAGGCCACAGAGGATTGATGCTAAAGAAAGTAGGAAGTGAGGCAAGGAAGGATATAGAGGAGTTTATCGGAAGGAAGGTATTTTTAGAGCTTTTTGTTAAAGTCCGCAAAGAGTGGAGAGATGATAAAAGAAGTCTTAGAATGTTTGGCTATTGATCCCGGAATATAGTGTCTTCTTTTCTTAAATGAGAAAATAAAAAAATGAGTAGAATTGTTGCCATAGTTGGAAGACCCAATGTTGGGAAATCCACCCTGTTCAACAGGCTTGTTGAATCAAAGCAGGCTATTGTTGATAAGGAGAGTGGTGTTACACGCGATCGTCATTATGGTAAAGCAATCTGGAATGGTGTTGAGTTTTCAGTTATTGATACCGGAGGGTATGTAGAAAATTCCGATGATATATTTGAAAGTGAAATAAACAAACAGGTGATTCTTGCGATAGAGGAATCGGATCTTATAATATTTCTTGTTGATGTAATGAGTGGGATCGCCGACCTTGATGAGTCAGTTGCTCAGCTTCTCAGACAAAGTAAAAAAAATGTCATCCTTGCGGTGAACAAGGTCGACAACAGTGACAGATTGCACTATGCAGCTGAATTTTATGCACTGGGACTGGGTGAGTATTTTGCCATTTCGTCTGCCAATGGCAGTGGAACCGGAGACCTTCTTGATCGCGTAGTACAACTGTTGCCTGAAGGGGAAAACGAGAAGGATTTTGAAATCCCCAGAATTGCGGTAGTGGGCAGACCTAATGTAGGAAAGTCATCCCTTGTAAATTCATTCCTGGGGGAAGAACGGAATATTGTAACTCCTGTGGCAGGAACCACAAGAGACTCGATCCATACCCGTTATAATAAGTTTAATCATGATTTCTACCTGATCGATACAGCTGGTTTAAGGAAAAGGGGGAAGGTAAAAGAAGAAGTTGAATTCTATTCTACCCTCCGCGCTGTAAGGTCAATTGAAAACTCCGACATTTCCCTGTTGATGATAGATGCCACCAGGGGGATTGAATCGCAGGATCTCAATATTCTCCACATCATCCAGAAGAACAGCAAGGGACTTGTATTATTAGTTAACAAATGGGATCTTATTGAAAAGGATAACAATACCCTTAAACAGTTTGAAGCTGTCATAAAGGAACGTACAGCTCCCTTTACCGACTATCCGATCCTGTTCATTTCAGCAATTAATAAGCAGAGGATCCATCGTATTCTTGAAACTGTAATGACTGTTAATGAGAACAGGACAAGAAAGATCCAGACATCCATGTTGAACAGCTTTATGCTTAAAGAAATTGAAAAGAATCCTCCACCTGCCACCAAAGGAAAGTATATCAGGATAAAATATGTGACTCAGCTTCCAACATATTCACCCTCTTTTGCATTCTTTTGTAACCTTCCCCAGTATGTAAAAGAGCCTTACAGGCGATACCTGGAAAACCGGCTCAGGGAACAATACGATTTTTCAGGTGTTCCTATCAGGATCTTTTTCAGAAAAAAATAATAATATTGGTGTGATTTTTGATAGGTAATGATTAAATTATGATCTTCAGGATAACATATATTATTGTCGCTGTCACTCTACTGATACTGGCAGCCTGCACCAAGTTCAGGCATCTGCCTCCTGAGCCTAAGATTGAATTCAGGAGTTTTGTAATGTTTGATTCGATAGATATTCTTGGTAATCCTTCCAGGGCCGGAAAGCTGGAGTTTTACTTTGAAGACGGAGATGGTGACGTTGGGATAAAGGTGAATGAATTCTCCGAAGAAGATACAACCAACCTGTTCATAACCGGTTATCGCAAGATTGACGGATCATTCATTGAAATGACCGACAGCACAGATGTTCTCAAACCCTCCGATTACAGGATACCCTTTATTGAGAGGAGCGGCCAGAACCATGTAATTATGGGAACGGTCGAGGTAACCTTCCTGTATCTCTTTTTCACCAATAATGATACGATAATGTACGAGTTTTACATCAAGGACAGGGCTGGTAACCTCAGTAACAAGGAGATTAGCTGTGAGATAGCATTCAGTGGTGAAGGAGGGTGTGTTACTGATTCAGATTAAACCTTTACTGCCATAAACAAGACATCATCCACCTGATCGAGTTCACCTTTCCATTTGTCAAAATAATCCTCAACCTTTATACATTGATTATCCATCTTCAAATCCTGAATCTCGTCTATTAACTGTTTAAGCCGTATTATCTTAAGTTTTTTACCGGCCTTACCGCCGAACTGGTCGGGATAACCATCAGAGAACATGTATATGGTGTCATTTTCTTTGAGGTAATACTCCTGGTCATCAAAGTATTTTTCGAACAGCTCCTCTCCGCCTATAGAACTCTTGTTCCCCCTGATATAGTATTGTTCCCCATCCATTACCAGGATCACCGGTCGCATAGCCGATGCAAATCGAAGAAGTCTCGTTTTTGTATTGTATTCGCAGACAACCATGTCCATGCCATCGCTGGTTTTGGATTCATCCAATCCCTGGTTGAGGGTCGAAGATATCTCTTTATCGAGCGTGGCCAGTATTTCAGAAGGCCTGGTGATCTCCTTTCTTACTATAATCTCCTGGATCAGGGCAGAGCCAATCATCGACATAAATGCTCCGGGGACACCATGGCCGGTAGAATCTGCACAAACCACAATTACTCTTTCATCATCAAGCCTGTCGAACCAGTAGAAGTCACCACTGACTATATCACGTGGACGGTAGAAAACAAATGCTCCGTTAAATAATTCATTCAGCTTATTAAGTGGAGGTAACAGACTTGCCTGGATCCGCTGTGCGTAGTTAATGCTATCTGTTATTTCCCTGCTTTTCTGCTCTATCTCTTCTTTTTGTTCGATTACCTCCGATGTTCTTTCAGCAAGCTCATTCTCCAGTTGTTGTTTTGCCTTCCTCTGGGCCCTCTCCCTTATTGAAATAATTAGCATTACCAGGCCTGAGAGCAGAATAATAACCACAAGGATGAACCACCACATTCTCCAGACCGGCTTTTTGATCAGCAGATCGAACCCAGCTTCATTATTATCAGATATTCCGTCAAAATTATACGAGATCATCCTGAAACGATAGTCCCCATCGCTCAACTTGTATGTGTGTTCCCTGTTATAGGTTGGTTCTGACCAATCGTTATCATAGTTATCAAGCCTGAATTTATAGTAAACCTTTTCAGGATCTGAATAATATAGCCCAATAATTCCGATCTGTAATGAATATCTGTTTTTATAGGGAAGTACATATGAATCCTGCAGAGCATATGGTACATTATCAATGGTTACAGAAAGAATATTGCTGACAGGCGGGTTAAGTCTAAAAAGATCTTTTCTGGGATCATATATCATCAGACCTTCAGATGTGCCGATCAGAACAATCCCGCTGCCAGTTTCATATATAGCATTTTTGTTGCATTCGGCCCCGGCAATTAATATATCAACGAAGGTCCTCATCTGGTCCTGTTCCTGGTCATAAACAGAGAAGCCTCTTTCGTGACCAATCCAGATCCTTCCGGTATTGTCGCACATTATACTGCTGCAATAGTCATTAAGCAGACCGTTTCTGGAGGATATATTCCAAACACTATCCCCGGAAAAGCAAAAAACTCCTGAACCACGGGTGCTGACCCAGATCTTTCCTTCAGAGTCAATGGTATGTGCCTGAAATTCAATTCTCGCACCACCATAAATAACTGCTTTCCCGGAATGTACACCGGTTACAGGGTCAATAGTATATAACCGGTTCCCCTGGGTTGCAACATATACCCTGCCGGTTCCATCGGGCAGGATCTGATTTATGCTATTGTGAGGTAGCATATCTGTAGTAGTAAACCTTCGGCTATCCAGTGTCTCTGTGTTTATTTCAATGACTCCACTATGTGTTGCCAGCCAGACAAGGTCGCCATCGCTTTTGATGTCATTAATATAATTCTCAAGATTGTTTGCTGATCTGAAAAACTGGCTTACTTTTCCATCCGGGTTCTGAACATAAACGCCCGATCCATCCGTACCAATCAGTAGCGAACCTTCATCAAGAAATCGATATACATTTATTTTCGAGATTCCCGCATACCTGCTCAGATCAGTGTAACTTACAACCTCTCCACTCCCCTCCTTAAGTTTATAATATCCCTGTTGGGAGCCTGCAAAAATATAACTATCGATCCCGAGTAAAGTAACAATGTTGTTTTCATTACTGCCATTCCCGGGAGTTAAGAACATATATGCATCGGAACCAAGTATTGATACACCCGATCCATACAGACCCATCCAGAGATTTCCTTCGTTGTCCTTATAGAGGGTTTTTACATCATTTCCAGCCAGACCGGCCTCAGAGTTGAATTGCTCTACCTCAAGCAACTTATTATTCCCTTGTTCAAAGCTGATTTTCAGAGTTCCATTTTCGAATGTTGAAACCCAGACAATGTCGCCATCGCATATTATTGATTGAACTCTGGCCCCGCCTAACAATTCATGCTCGAATTTTGTTAACCGGATACTGTCGTTCTGGATTGAGGCCATGAATAATCCATCATACTCCGTACCTATTAAGTACTGGTTACCGGTTCTGAATTCTTCAATGGCCTGAACCTTACTAAAGTTCAATTCTTCGGTCTCATCAATAAGTTCCAGCACATCATCATGGAATCTTGAAAGTACCAGCCCCTGCTGGGTTCCCAGAAGAAGATCACCGGTAGCGGTAAATATTGCTGAGAAGAGGTTGTAGTCGACAGGGGATGCAAGTTTCTGAACATTATAATTGTCAACAGGATCTATTCTGAACAATCCTTTCATCTGGCTTACTGCAATTATCCTGTTCTGGGGATCCTCTATAATATCATTAATCTGTTTTGCGTCAATTCCGGCAATTTCAAGAAAATTATTGTTTTTCAAGCAGAAGACCTTACCATCGCTAAATCCAAAGAACAGGGATTTGTCTGACGATGAACGACTGGTTACAGCATTTCCGGTTGAAGCTGAATCAACCTTAGCATCAGTCTGGAAGGAAAATCCATCAAAACGGGTCAATCCATTGCCTGTGCCAATCCAGATAAAACCTTTATCATCCTGATTTATTGTATATACAAATCTGTTCGGTAGACCCTGATCGGGATTATAATTTCTGAAGTGATATGTCTGTCCGAAAGATATAAATGAGCAAACGGATAATATGACAGTCGATATTATCCAGTATTTTAATTTTGATACTATTCCCATTAATTCTTTCTATTTTAGAGGATTTACCCGGATGCTGGGTTTATATACAGGCACTCCGCCAATTGGTATTGTGAAGAAAGGTAAAAGCTCTCCATATTGATTTTCAACTGAAATTACCACATTATTATTTCTGACGAGGAATTCCTGCTTTTTAATAAACTGGAAGTCAAGTGAAGCATTCTGCTCTGAATCCACAATCTGAATCTTACTTTCCGCCCAGTCATCTTCATTTGATGTCTCCTGATAGAATCCTTTTTTCACACTTGAAACCACTTTGATAAGACCATCGTCATCCCAATCGAAATTCCTTTGTCTCACGTAAATTGTTGCTGTATCAACAAATGGATATATGTGGGCAATATTTACCAAATCATTCCACATCCGGAAGGAGTACTCATAGGTAAAAGCGTTACCATCTTCGATAGGGGTATTCTCATCCGCACTCCTACTCAGGTAATACCTGTATAGATTACCATCATCGCCTGTCACTCCCTCGGTTATGATCTTAAATACATACCCTCCTATATCTTCAACAAATTCTCCCTCCGTGGGGTTGAAAGGCCCGAATGTGTACCAGTCATCATCATACCTGGTATCCATGCCAAATATCCTGGAAGCAAGTAAAGTACCGCTTCTGTATTCACCTGTTGGCTGAATACCTTTTGCATCATCATTAGTAAATGAATCTGCACCACCATAAATAGAGTAGGACATCCTTGTATCCCAGAATCCATTTATCTCATCAATCTTGCCGCCAACGTCCGGATCGTAGACCCTGATATAAAATGGTCGGGTATAATTTGGAGGTATTTTAAAAAAGAATGTCTGCGAAAAGTCATCATCCCCCCAGGAGGTCTCCCCATTCTTGCCAAAAGTCATGAGGTATGGAATATTCTCATCCAAGGCTGGTACAGGCTGGGCAATGGCATTCATGCCTCCGCACAGGACCACTCCGATCAACATATTCATTAACAATATTCTAACTTTTCTCCACATCTCAAATGCAAAAATAATCTATTTTGATCTACTCTACTCCCATGACTATAATATATTTTGAAACACAGGTTTCTCTGACATTACCGTTTGCATCAGGTCCGGAAGTTATTATTAGTTGAATATTATATACTCCCTGTTCAGAAAACACTTTGTTAACATTCAAACCCGTTGAAAATGATTCATCACCAAAATTCCAGTAATATTTCCTGATGGTCCAACCCGGAAGATTGGTCATGGCGGCGTCAAAAGCAACTTGCTCCCCGGCCCTTACGGTATCGGGTGCGGTTATGAATGCCTGTTCGGTCCTTTCTATATCCAGAACATAGTTCACCTCATTGTATTCTATATCACCAGTAACCTTATCTATCACATTAAGTTTTACAATATATGTGCCAGCCTCTTCGAAACAATGCTCCGATGTGGCCCCAAGGGCTTTACCTCCATCATCAAAATCCCATTCATATTCATATGGAACCGAATCGAACTTCACAGCATTTTCCTCGATAAATTCATAACAAAAACTATCTGTGATTAATGAATCGCACTGACTTTTCCTGATGATAAGAGAGGTGAACCTGTAGATATCATCACTCCGGTCACGATCCGATGCAAAGAATCCGCGTGATGATCCGGATTCATTTACCAGAGAAAAATCATTTGATGATGAGTTTAGGGGCTCAGGAAGCAATACCGGTTTTGACCAGGATCCAAAATCAAGTCTCGAGGAGTATATGTCGAGCCCCCCGTAACCACCGCTCCGGTCAGAGGCAAAGTATAGCTCCAGAGTCTGGCTGAAGTAGGGATAGAGGTCAGCACCCTGACTGTTAACCTCAGGTCCGAGGTTAACAGGATTAGACCATCTGCCATTCAACCACTCGCACATATAAATATCTGATCCGCCACTTCCTCCCGGCATATCTGAGGCAAAAAAGAGATATTTGCCATCAGAACTGATAAAGGGATGAGCAGTCTTCCAAAGGGGGTCATTATGTTCAAAGGGTCTTATATTTATCCAGTTCTCACCCGACCGGTCGGCGATGAATATCCCGTAATTGTTCTCACTGCCTGATCTCCTGGCTCTCTTCCCTGTCTCAATATTGCGCGTGAAATATATCTGGTTGCCATCTGGTGTAAAACAGAACGGGCCATCAAAAACCCCGGACTGCAGATCCCTGGAGAATAACTTTGCACTCCCCCATTTCATTGTATCTTTTCGTGAAGCGAAGTAAATATTATAGACTTTCTCACCATTAAAATTCTCAATATTCGACACAACGCTAAATTTCCTGTCGGAACAAAAGACAATACCATCATCAGTTAAAACAGGTGAAATCTCACTGAACATTCTCAGACTGAAGGGTACTTTGTCGATCCTGTAAAGTTCATTCTCCTGTCCTTTCACAGATATCCCCGGCAGGATCAATATAAAAAATGATATAATTCCAAAGATGCCTTTCATTCTCAGAAATATCTAGGATTAGCTGCATTCACTTTTTTACCAAATTCCATCCTCAGTCCCACTTCGTGAGTACCTGAGGTAAAACTACTCAGGCCGCCCATACTATACTCATATGCGTATCCAATCTTTAACTGCTGGGTTATCTGAATTTCAGCAATTCCAACCAGAACCTCTTCGCCTACTCTATATGATGCTCCAAGCCATACAAAATCGGCAATTATGAAATTCCCGTTTATATCAGCCAATATAGGTTTATCTGGAGAATATCTGACCAGGACGGAAGGTTTAAACCTGAATCCTTCACTGAATGAGATCAATACGCCTGATGAAATAAGAAAATCATAATTATTATAATCGTGGTAGAATTCATAACCTGAGCGGGTACTGTTCTCCCGGTAACTGAACATCATGGGAACGGACAAACCGGCAAAGAATTTCTTATTATAATAGTATACTCCCACTCCAACATTTGGAAGAATGTATGAAGTTACCGCATCAGTAAAGACAGGATCCGGGACGACGGTTGACACATTTGAATAGTCGCAGTTCGACATGTCGACGCCGGCTTTTAGTCCTAATGACCATTTTCCTCTTCGGGTTGTAATGTGATAAGCATATTGTGCGAAAACACCAGCATTATGTGACACACCGTAAGTCTGATAATGAGCCATTATACCTAAAGCTACCCTTTCCTTTTTAAGTGGCGCATGAGCTGTAAATGATTGCATTACCGGTGATCCGTCTGCTCCAAGTAATTTCTGGCGGTAAAGAATTGTGGTACTTAGTGCATCTCTTGTGCCTGCATATGCCGGATTAATAACCAGGCCGTCAAGCAGGTACTGGCTGTAAACCGGATATGTCTGACCTGCCAATTCAAGAACTGTCATTAAAAGAATAAACGTTATTACTAATAATCTACCCTTCATCTATCTTTTAATAATCACAAAACCATTATACTTCCTTGGCACGGGAGTTCCTATTGTCAGATAATAGTAGTATGTGCCATCAGGCAACGCACTTCCCTGCATATCGATACCTTCCCAGTCGCTGGAATAATTATCAGCCCTGAAAACTACTGCCCCTGTCAGGTTTGTTACAACCAGTTGATTGGTTGTAAATTCAAGACCTTCGATCTTAAATGTCTGGTTGAACGCATCTCCATTTGGTGAGAACCCCTGTGGAATAAATATTGTTTTGACTGTAAGAATCACCTCATCTTCTTCGGGTGGGCAGATCCCGTTAACAATTGTCCACTTCAGTTTGTTTCCCCCGTTATACAGGTTTCTTACCCATGTTGTTGCCAGGTTCTCATCATCAAATGAAGGAGAGCCTCCGCTAAGCACAACCGACCATGTACCTGTCCCAACCGTTGGATCTGAGCCCAATAACCGGAACTCATATTCGAAAGGAACAAGGACCGAATCGGGTCCTGCATACGCAGGCGCAGGTGGCTCCCAGAAGGTTATATCTACCGAGGCCGAATCAACACACAGCCAGTTGGTCTCTTTCCACCAGAATCTCCATATACCCCAATCCTGTACCTCAATCTGGTTATTGCTGCTGTTCAAATCGGCAACAGCCGTCAGGATGGCAGAATAGCTCGACCATTGACCTGCCCATGAGCCACTTGGTGTAGCCTGGAGTGTATATGTGAGTCCACATACTTCATCATCATTTCCCGGATCGGGTGATGGATTCATATATACAATGACTGTTCTGACTCCTGTCATGCTGGTTGCTACACAACCATTCGCATCAGTTACGCCAGCAAATGAATAATCGAAGGTCGCAAACGGGTCGGTGGAATTATTTACCGGACTGTTTTTGAAATCATATGCAGGAGTAGCTGCAGGAAATGATATATCTGCAGTACCATCATTCAGTACGATGTTCCATGGTGCAGTTCCTGTGAGGTTCAGGTTAACCGTGATCTCTTCTCCTGAACAGGTAGTATCTTTCAGTGCAATGATAGTCCCGGTTGGTAATGGATGAATACCGACCGCAATTGATGAACCAATGTTCTGGCAGCAATCAGATAATCCGGAATAGACCGTTCTCCTGTAATATTTTGGATTGGTAAGAACCGGGGGCTGATAATTTTTTTGGTTATTGGTCCCACTGGCTGCAGAATAGGCTATATCATCTGTACTTTCTTCCCACAGATAGATGTAATTTCCGTCTCCGCCCAGCGGATCTGATCCGGTAAGCATCTGTGGTTGAGTGTTGTAACAAACTGTCTGGTTAGCGCTTATTGTGTTGTTGGAGATCGGTGGCAGTACTACAATATTTATTGTATCGCTGTTGGTTGAACATTCACCTGAAATTACTCTCCTGAATATCCAACATGTATTTACCTGTGCCTGAGGGCTGTAATTTTTCTGGTCAGCTGTTCCGGGAGCCGTATTGAATGTTGAATTATCGTAACTTATCATCCACTCATAGACATATATTTCCGTGCCCCCCCCAGGGCTGGTGCCAACAAGGGTGGCAGGAGTTTGCCCTTCACAAATAGTGGTATCTGTTACTAATGACATAGTTGATGCGGAGTTATTTACTATAGCCGGATGAACCTCAACAACAATGACGTTACTCGTATCGTTACAGGCTGAAGAGAATACCAGGCGCCTGTACCAGGTTGTGTCGGCCAGGGGCATGCCTGGTATATAATCTCTTCCATTTTCAAGAGGAATGTCATTAAATTGCAAATCACCGCGTATACTATCCTGCCATACATATGCAGGTACACCGTCGCCTCCTGTTGCATCAAGGCCTGTGATCGGGATGGGAATATCCCCTTCGCATATGGTTTGGTCAGGTGAAATAATATTGTCGCCGATATCAGGCCAGTTCTTAAGGTGTACAGTATCTGAAGCATCAGCACAAACATCATTATAGCCTGATTTGACAATCCTTCTGTAGTACTGATCACCCGGGAAGTTCGGTGATGTTTCGTCAGGGTCGTAGTTTTGAAGATTGATAAGACCCTCTGCATCAGCAAAACTTATATTATCTGTGCTGCTCTCCCAGAAGTAGGTGTAGCTCCCCGCTCCTTCTCCTCCAGAAGGTAATGATCCGGTAAGGTCGGCAAACAGCTGGTCGTTACATATTGTCTGGTCAGCCGCCAGAGTATTTGATGCGTGGTCAATAACAGGCCATACATATACCGTTACTGATAAGCTGGTATCAACACATCGACCTGAGGTTACCTCGCGCCTGTAGTATGTTGGTTCATATAATGCAGGCGGGCTATAGTCTGAATTTGTGTTAATTCCTGTTGAGGAGGGCCAGCCGGGGTCTGTAAGGGTACTGTCGATCCACATGTAAGTGTAAATCCCGTTCCCTCCGGTGGGTCCGGGATTTGTCGGTACCAGGGCTGTTGCCGGTACCTGCCCGTAGCAGAGAGTATCATTGTACCCGATCAGGTTGTCTGCAATAAGTGGCTGAACCAGAAACAGTACCGGTTTTGAAGTGTCGGTCATAGCTGTTATGGGAGTTGAATCGGTCACAATCCTGCGGAACCACACCGTATCAGTTTCCTGCCCATGATTGATAAGATCGCGGCTGACCGGGGCAAGGTCGGTCCATGCTATTTCATTGTAGCTTCTTTGCCACTTAAAGGTATAAGGCTCAGCTCCTCCGACAGGGTCTGTCCCTTTAAGGTCGGGGATATATTCGTTAAAGCAGATTGAATCAGTTTGAGTGGATGTTTCCGTAGATACAATGGAATTAAAGAGGAATCCGTTGAGCAAAAGTTTAAGATCGTTTCTGACGATCCCTCCCTCACCGGGTGAGCCCCCGCGACTTAGCCCCGGATAGCCGATCCGACCCTGCAACCCACCATTTATGTTCGTTGTAATATTCCCTGAAAGCGAAGTTTTCGTCCAAATGAATCCTCCACTGCCACCACCGCCTGAACCATAAAAGTTCTGAGTATGGCCACCATGACCCCCCGTTGCCACAAGATTAAGATCTGTGGGATCAAAGGTGGATGACGAAATAATAATCGATCCTCCTGAACCTCCACCCCCGGCACCTGCCTGTCCACTTGTAATAGTTGAGGCACTGTCTCCGCTAACCACTATGGTGAAGCCATTCCCGGCAATTGTATCTGTGAGTATAAATACCATTCCACCGCCATTACCACCTCGTGAAGCTGATCCGGTCGTGTAGCCGGATGAACCTCCACCGGATCCCATAAATACTCTTCCGCTCAAATTAGCATATACTATCTCCTCGCCTCCCTTCCCACCTCCGATTGCGGAACAATCCTCCTTATAACCGCTACCTCCATTACCAAATCCGCCACCGCCACCGCCACCTGCAAATTGACCATTTCCGCCACCACCGGCAGTTGAAATATATTGTTTTCCTTTTGCATACTTATTTGTATCTAAAAGTACTCCTCCTTCAATATGTGTTGCCAATCCCTCTCCTTTCCGGCCAGCTGTCATCATACTGGTATGATAATAGAGGCTATCCCCTGACACATCCGCACAATCACCGTTGACAGAGGCAGGTATTGCTCCACGGAACCCTTTCCCCGAAACATCGATGCCGGCATTCAGACTCACCTTGTTCCTGGCAATTATTGCTACAATGCCACCAGTACCTTTTGAGACATCCCATTTATCACATGTAAGCGTACCATCAATACTAACCTCATCGTAGGATGGTACCTTTATAAGCTGCACCATGCCTGTAGGGTCGTAAGTACCAATGAGAGAATTCCTGAATGTTATCTTTTTTGGTCCGGTTTCCACCTGTTCTATCAGGATGAACTCATAGAACCCGGGCTGTCCGTTATAACTTTCCTCAATTCCGAATAATGCCGGATTATAAACGCTGCTAACCCCTACTCCTTTCATCTGAATTAACAGGACTGTATCGCCTGTTGCAAAAGCCGAAACATCATCCACAATAACAAAATCAGCACCTACGGAGGTAACTTTGGCATATGAATTTACTACGCCGGAAATTTGTCCGGACAGATTTCCGATACTACCGGCTAAGGGTAATAGAAAAAAGAAGGAAATTATGGAAATAATATAATTAGGTCTGGCCAGGGTCATCTACTATGTTCTCAATACTTCTCAAAAATAATTAAAATCCACAATTATTCAACAAAGTGAATAATCAGAAGAACAGACATATTCGGATTATTATACGGAGGCCGTTGAAAATAGATGCATAAACGCATTATATAATATTCAGGACAGGATATTCGATAAAAAATGTTGTTCCTTTATTTACTTTCGACTCAAACCAGATGTTCCCGTTTGCTGTTTCAACAATTCTTTTGGTAATTGCAAGGCCCAGTCCCATGCCCGAGGATTTGGTTGTAAAATTAGGTGCAAAAAGTTTGTCCTTCAGATTATCAGGTATACCTACTCCATTATCACTGATTTTCATTAGTGCTTTTCCCCGGCTCTGTTCCACGGAAATATGGATTGATCCCTTTCGATTGGCCGGTATTGCCTGTACGGAATTTCTTAAGATATTGGTTAGCATGCTGTTAAGCTGCTCTTTGTCAGCATATATCATGATTTCAGTCAATCCATTAAGATCGATCATAAGGTTAATATTACTTATATTCATGAACAGCTCTGAAATACTATTGATATGGCTTATCAGGTTGGTTTTACTGGGATTAGCCCTGGGCATCCTGGCAAAATTAGAGAACTCTGTAGCAATTGAAGAGAGGTTGTTAATATATTCAATCTGACTCTCTGAGAATCTGCTTATTCGCTTCTCAAAGTCCTCTTCCTTATTTTCCCATGATTTAAACAATTGCTGCACATTCAATTTCATTGGTGTAAGGGGGTTCTTAATCTCATGCGCAATTTGTTTTGCCATCTCCCTCCATGCATCTTCTCTTTCGGTCCTGGCAAGTTTTAGTGCGCTCTCATGTAATTCCTGAAGCATTGTGTTATACTGCTTTACAAGCTCCCCGATTTCATCTTTCCCTTTATATTCAAGGGGTTCGCTAACTTTCCCGAGGCGAACAGAAGCAAGCCCCTCCTGCAGCATACTGAGAGGATTAGTAATCCTGGCAGAGATAAATACAGCGATCCCCATTGCGATCACGATCAGTATAAGTGAAAAATTAACTATGGTAACTACAAGGTTCGAAACCTCTTCGGTGAGGCGGCTCTGAACGTTAAAATATGGTAAATTCAGGAAGGCCAGTACCTCATTCCTTTCATTCATAAAAAGTGTATAAGCTGAAAGGAATTTTAGCTTGCCTATCTGTTCTTCGTGAATATATTCAGAACCACCCCTGATAGCAAGGCGCGAAAAGGCCAGGTAATCCATCCTTGTACTGGTAAGTTTCTTGTCGAATATTTCGCGTCGCGAGGTTGCCAGCAGGTTGCCATCGGTAGTATAGAGGTTTATATCAGTTTTAAAAACATTTGAGAACTTTGCCAGAAGAGCATCCAGAGATTCATATCCATCACCACTCCAGTCAGCCGACAGACTCTCCTCCTGTGCCAGTTTATGCTCCAGTTCAATAAAGACCGAACTTAGCTTCTCTTTAATATTATCGAGATGTTTTCCCCTGTATTGGTTTATACTCAGGATAATAACAACTGTGCCAATTGCAACTACTGAACCCAACAGGAGAACGATAAACGCATATTGTATTTTTTTTCTGAAATCAAATCCTGAAAATATTACAATCCGGGATGGAATAATAAACAGCCCAAATGCAAAATAGAGCAGGAAAAACAGAACAAAAAAGTAGGTAAATGTTACGAGATGATCTGTAAACAGGATTGACGGTCGCGTAATTACCATTGCTATGTCAGGAGAATGATTATATATCAGGTAATCTGTCCCCCCAATCCTGAACATCACAAACTCACGCTCAGGATCATTAAGGTATTTCATTACCGGCTCAAAGGGGAAAGCACCTGTCTGGATAACAAGTGTATCAGAATAATACTTGGCTACCGAATACTCCTGGAGCTTCGGTTGTATAAGATACTTTTCGTTTAGCAGAAGCCTGGGATATCCTGACTGCACATACTTAACCTGGTTTACCAATTCTATAAACAGGCCGTTTGTATCGCCTTCGGTATTCTTATAATAAAGAGAGCCAAGGTAATAGGCCCTGCCCGACCGGTTATTCAGAAATACAAGGTTTGAGTCGGCCAAAGGTATCCCCATGGAATCTGATCTTTCCCTGAAAAAGTCGAAGCAGTTTACCAGATTTGGATTATTCTCCAGTCTTAATGGTGATCTACTGTTACATACGGTATAGATCATGTCATAGTTTTCCCAATAGTCAGTGAAATATTTATTGTCCAGATAGTCATAGATATTTACAACGTCTTCATCACTGAAGTATTCAAGTCCCATCAGGGATGAGATCAAGGTGTCACTCTTTATTTCCTCCCAAAGATCAAGGAGCAGTGATTCGCCGTAAATATCATTATCGGTACAATAGTTAATCGCCATTACCTCAAGATTCCTCGTTTCCCTTTCTTTAGTTTCGGTGGGTAATATATATGAGGTATAGGCTGCTGAAACAATTGCAAAAAGGACGGATATATTTAAATTTGAGACTCTAGAGCCTCTGACCAGTCTTGCAATTGCTATCATCAAGGCAAAAGTTACCAGTTCGGCAAAAGGATTTTTACCTCTTAAGGCAAAGAAGAGAAACATTATAATAACCGCAGTTCCTGAAGCAATAAAGATTGAACGGTCACTAACCCTCTGGCAGGAATACATTACCCTTAGCAGATAGATGCCAAGGGCTACAAAAAAGAGAGATGAGGAGAGAATTGCCACAAGAGTGAATTGGTCAAGGTCAATTATCTTATGGATCTCAAAATTGATATTGGATACAGCTATGAACTTTGATAAGATCCATGAAAATAAAATAAAGATCAATCCGCCAATAATCAGGCAGGATACCATGCATGCAAAGTCCCTGCCGGGTTTTTCACCGCCCTGATCAGGTAATGGGTAATACCTGTGAAACCCGTATGCCATATATAGAAAAAGAAGCGAAATAATCAGCATATGTCCGGGAGATGGAATTAAGCTTCCAAGAGTGAACCTGTCTGAAGCAAATATCCCCAGATGATTAATGACTTCCGGTTTGTCACTAAATAGAAACAGAAGGTAAATAGTTGAACTGAGGATCAGGAATAGCAGGAATGACAATAACTTGTTTTTTCTGGAAGTGAGAAATGATGCCAGTCTGTTGCCCAGCGACACAATTAAAAAGATAAATATCATCCATAACAGAACAGGAATAATACCGATTATTGTAACAATCCTCTCCTTATTGTCGAATGTCATTGAGAAAAGGAATTCGCCTGATTCGCCATAAACCGGGTAACCTACATTCTCAATCAATGAAAAACCCGAACCTTCAGGCAAGCCAAGTCCTTTAACATACCCTGGTACAATATATTCGTTTTTAATATTGTAATCATTTCTGATAACCACCAGGCTTACAAATACATTGTTCTCCTCTTCGAGCTTATGCAATATCATCCACCTGTTATACAGGAAGATAAATGGCTCTTTAAGCAGAGTTGTATCGTATTCTGCCGGAAGTAAGAAACTATTATCTGACCAGGCCTTAAGTATACCGTCGCTATAGTAGGCTGCTATTATATTGCCCTCCTTAATGACTT
>Ga0307378_10001253_pt1 | contig 41650 bp, 22 predicted proteins | sample UN1MG_FD_202238 | JGI IMG/M metagenome (GOLD analysis project Ga0307378, IMG submission 202238) | Soil microbial communities from Risofladan, Vaasa, Finland - UN-1 | ecosystem: Environmental > Terrestrial > Soil > Coastal area > Acid sulfate soil | place: Finland: Risofladan, Vaasa | collected...
GTGACTTTATTACAGTGGGCTTACTTCTGAAAAAGCTCAGGGTAAAGAACCGAACCAGCATAAATACAATTAACGGCATGATCCCCGACCACTGGTTATATATCCAGGAGCCAGGCGTAGAAGTCGGTCGCATCCAGATATTCAACAACTGGAGTCCTTACATGGTTAAGGATGAGAATACCGTATGGATAGGGCTGGAATATTTCTGCAATGAAGGCGACCGGCTATGGATAATGCCTGACAAAGATTTAACTGAGCTTGCCATTAAGGAATTAATCGAAATCGGCTTTATTCAGAAGGATGATGTTCTGGATGGAACTGTATTGAGAATGCCAAAGACTTATCCTGCTTACTTTGGGACTTACGATCGGTTTGATGTGATACGAAACTTTACAGATGGATTTGAAAATATGTTTTTGATCGGCAGAAACGGAATGCATAAGTATAATAACACTGATCATTCAATGCTCTCGGCTATGGTTGCTGTTGAGAACATAATAAACAGTGTTAAATCCAAGGATAATCTTTGGACTCTTAACACGGAACAGCAGTATCATGAGCAGGAACTTACATCTGCAGAGCATTCGACAGAAGCGTACATTGAAAAAGATAACGAAGCTGTTCTTCGGTAGGATAATGGTTAATGAGAATCGACAATCAACCTGATAAACGGCTGTGCATGCAAAAGCAGATGACGACAACGGATGTGCGGATTATACTGTTTGCATCTTTGGTTCTGGCTATAATGGGAGTTGTCGGTGCGTTCCGTATTCTTAAGCAGTCACCCTCTGTTTACGAGTTACATATATTTTTCCACCAGTTTGTAGTGCACGATCTTTCCGGCAGCTTGCTATGCGGCCTGATTCTTATTTTGGCGATGTTACAGTTCCGATGGTCACTTCTGCCGGCGCGGGTTCTTGATTTACTCGACCAGCATCGATGGGGCGTTGCCGCAGTACTCGCCGGTCTGCTTGCAGTAGGAACGTTGACTGTTTACCACAACTACACTCTCTGTATGGATGAGTATGCCCAGCTATTCCAGGCAAAGCTTTTCGCCGCCGGTAAGATTTGGGCCGAATATCCGCCGGGGCTTCTGGATCGCATGCTGCCGCAGAGGTTGCCATTCTTTGTAACTTCACAGGCTACCGGCCATGTGATCGAGTGGTACTGGCCGGGTTATTCGGTTCTGCAAACGCCGTTTGTCCTATTGGGTGTCCCATGGCTTCTCAATCCACTTCTCGGAGCGGGGACGCTTTTGCTCATAAGGCATATAGCAGTAAAGCTGTACCCGGACACCAACGCTCCATCCTGGGCAATGCTCTTTACACTCGCCTCGCCCGCGTTTATCGTTAATTCTGTCAGCTATTATTCGCTGCCAGCACAGCTTTTTTTGGATCTCTTATTTACAGCCCTCATTCTTAATGTAACGCCGGGAAAGCTCGTAGCGGCGGGTTTTGTCGGCTCGATCGCTCTTATTCAAAAGAACCCCTTCCCGCACATATTCTACGCCCTCCCATGGATAGTCTGGATAGCGGCTCGTCGAGGCGGGTTTCGCTCACTGATATGGCTGGTTATCGGTTATCTTCCCCTGTCGCTTTTTCTCGGATTAGGATGGATTGTTCTTCGCTTGCATGTATCAACACAAAGTGCTACGGCAGCTCCGTCGGAAACCAAAGCATTCTGGCAAGAACTAAGTAGACTGGTTGCCACTTTTTTAGCGAGCGATTTCTTGTTTGTAGCATATTCTCGAGCTTTAGCTTTAGTAAAACTTGCAGTTTGGGCCGTTCCCGGACTAATCGTTCTTGCGCTAATCGGGGCACGGCGGACCTGGAAGGACGCACGCATCAAGGTGCTGACGTTTTCTGCTTTGCTGACATTCTTTGGATATTTTCTTTTCAACGCCACGCAGGGCCACGGGTGGGGATATCGATATTTTCACGGTGCATGGGGTACGCTGCCGCTTTTGGCCTGTGGTCTTGTGGCGGTGAAAAAAGGCGATTCACCGGCGCGATTTGCGCCGCTTGCTTGTGCGGCGGGAACGCTGGCGGTTTTGAGCCTTATACTGTTGAACGGTTTGCGTCTTTATCAGGTCGATGCTTTTATCGACAGGCATTTGGCCCAGTTGCCGCTGCTCGATCCGCAGCGAAAGCAGATTTGTTTTATCCGGCCGGAAGAAGGATACTACTCCATCGACCTGATTGAGAATGATCCGTTTCTGCGGTCAAACACTGTCTTTATAAAAAGCTCTGGGCCGGAAGATGAAAAGCAATTCATCGAAAAGATTCATCCAGATGCGGTTCCGAAAAGTGATTCGCCCGATGAGCCTGTATGGTATATCAATGAGCAATAAATATGTACGAGAGGTGTCAAATTGTCTAAATTAATCATTCAAATACCTTGCTACAATGAGGAAAAGACACTCGGTGTAACGCTCTCTGAGCTGCCGCGAGAGGTACCAGGCGTCGATACAGTTGAATGGTTGGTAATAGACGATGGCAGCACCGATCGAACTGTTGAAGTTGCTGGAGAACACGGAGTTGAGCATATTATCCGCCACTCAAAGAACCTCGGTTTGGCAAGAGCATTTGCATCCGGATTGGAGGCTTGTCTTGCTCGTGGCGCCGACATAATTGTCAATGTCGATGCCGACAATCAATATTGCGCCGATTGTATACAAGATCTGATCTGTCCAATTTTGGAGAACCGAGCTGAAATTGTTATTGGTGCTCGACCTATTGGCGAGATTCAGGATTTTACAAAGACAAAAAAAGTCTTACAAAAACTTGGAAGCTGGGTTGTTCGACAGGCGAGCGGCACCGACATACCTGATGCCACGAGCGGATTCCGCGCCTTTTCTCGAGAAGCGGCCATGCGCATCAGAGTTTACAGCCGTTACACTTACACTTTAGAAACTATTATTCAAGCGGGCCAGCGAGGTATGAATGTGACATCCGTACCTATACGAACAAATCGGACTATGCGGCCCTCTCGTCTTATAAGGAGTATTCCATCTTATATTTTAAAATCTATCCTGATTATTCTAAGAATCTTCGTTGTGTATAGGCCGTTTCGTTTTTTCTTTACGATAGGATTAATTGTTTTCGGTTTAGGTTTTTTACTCGGTGTAAGATTTCTTTACTATTTGTTTATTGGTGAGGGTAGAGGGCACATCCAGTCTGTTATTTTATCCGGAGTTTTAATGGGGATGGGTTTTCAGACGATCCTGATCGCATTTATAGCTGACTTACTGTCGGTAAACAGGAAAATTATTGAAGATATTCAGTACAGGTTAAGAAAAGCAAAATAACGAACCGTGACGATGGCAGTTCAAACTACAGGTATATTATCCAATTATTTAAGAATCCAAAGAATTGAAACTGCATTGCCATTTCTTAAGGGAAAAGTTTTTGATGTTTGGTGTGGAGTTGGAAAACTGGCTGAATATATCGATGCTGAACCTGCTGGAATTACCTTGAAATTGAGGTGAAATTACGGTATTATGAGACTTGAAATTTGCAGGAGTGGTTCAGTGAAGTGTATATGGGAAATCCCGGCTTGAAGAAATGAAAGTATTGTTAATTAATCCTTCGTTTACTAATGTTTATGGGAATTATTCTCCCGCGGCAAAGGTAGGCGTTTTGTGGCCGCCCATGGGTATAGCCTATCTTGCCGCTAATATAGAAGGTGATCACGAGGTAAAAGTTCTCGATCTTGAGCTAAATCCGGATTTGATGAAATCGCTCCAATCGTATAATCCGGATATTGTGGGTGTTTCTTTTACAACTCCATTGATTAATCAGGCTTTAGATGTATTTGAACGAGTAAAGGAATTCAGTTCAGACATTTGGACAGTGGCCGGGGGGCCTCATTCGTCAGCTGTGCCAGATTCGGTAATAGTATCTCCATTTGTTGATACGGTGATTGTTGGTGAAGGAGAGAGGGCTTTTAATAAGTTCCTGAACAATCCTTGTAAAGGAATAATGAATGCGGAGCCATTAATAAATGATTTGGATACAATTGAATATCCTGCCCGAGATCTTTTGGACAATCAAAAGTATATTTGGTCTGTGCCGGGTAAAGGTGTCAGGCCATTAGCCTCACTTATAACTTCTCGCGGTTGTCCGTTTCAATGTATATTTTGTTCACAAAAGGTTATTTTTGGCAATAAAGTGCGATATAGGAGTGTTTCAAACGTAATAGGAGAGATCAGACTTGTGGTAGAAAAATATGGTATCAAGCATTTTAGCATCCTGGATGATACTCTTGGCTTGCATCATGAAAGAACGTTTGAGTTATGTGACCGAATAATTTCTGAAGAGTTTAATATTACCTTTGAAGGATATACGCGTGTGGATGTTGTTACTCCGGAATTGCTTGAAAAACTGAAATCAGCAGGGCTTAACAGGATTTCTTTTGGAGTTGAATCTGGCAATCAGGATATTCTGGATGTTATTAAGAAGGGGATAAAGTTAGATCAGATACAAAAAGCTTACGAGATGGCCGAAAAGACAGGTCTTGAAACCAGATTGTCAGTAATTTTGGGGCTGCCCGGTGAAACAAAAGAAACCATCAAGAATACTATTCAATTTATAAAAGGTCTGAAGTGTAAACAAGCATATGTTAATATTGCAACGCCGTTTCCGGGAACCGAGTTTTATGATTATGCTAAAACAGGAATTGGGGGACTAGAGCTATTGACCTCTGATTGGTCTCAATATCGTCGTTGGGGAAATGCCGTGATAAAGGTCAATGAATTGAGTCCGAACGATTTGATAAAGTGGCAAAGAAAAGCTTTGCTGCAATTTTATTTAAGGCCTTCAATAATATATTATAATTTAACCCGAGCAGATTTACGGTCTGCGGTGAGAAATGTTTGGAGTTTTGCCAGGAGTTTTGTCAAATAACGGTAAACTGGTGCACAAATGACGCAGACAAATCCAATTAGTGAAAATGGAATTATAGCTGGCGATGTATATGGCAAATATGGGACTAACCATCCTATAGTTAGATATTTGATGAAACGATTACTCGATTCGTTCGACGAATTGGTTGTTTCAATGGAAGCAGTAGAAATTCATGAGGTTGGATGCGGTGAGGGTTATACCCCTACCCATTGCCAAGACAAAAACTTGAGTTTTTTAAGGTGAGAGTACCCCTGAACGTTTATACCTTAAGAAATATTGTATTGGCGCATATATTCTGATTAAGAGCTACATTAAGGATTTCTTGCGTCTATCTTAAAAATGCTTGGAACAACAAAGAATTGGATTATAAACAAGAGCATAAGGCTAAAAAACTTGCATAGAGTGCGGAGATAAATCTTTTTTTCAAAACAGAAGACTAACTTATGGCTAAACTTTTGGAAAATGGCGTTCCGATTGGAAACTGGTATGATAAATATAATACACAGAATCCTGTTGCTCGATACTTGGTAAGAAACTTTTTGAGAACAATTAAGGAACTGCTTGATCCTATTAAAAACGATATCACATCTATTACTGATGTAGGATGCGGAGAAGGTTATTTAACAAATCATATACACACGTTGAATATAGCTGAAAAGATTAAAGCCTGTGACTTTTCCTCTCAGGTTATCGATATTGCCAGAAAAAATACTTCGAGCCTAAAAATACAGTTTTACACAAAAGATATATACGAGATAGGTGAACAAGAGCAAGCAGATTTAATTGTGTGTTGTGAAGTTCTCGAACATTTGAAATATCCGGAGGAAGCCTTGAACAAGATAAGGCAAGTCACAAATAAGTATTGCCTTTTAAGCGTGCCTTGTGAGCCGGTATGGAGAATAATTAACTTATGCCGTGGTAAATATATAAAGAATTATGGGAATACTCCTGGGCATATAAATCACTGGAGTAGTGGTGCTTTTGCTAATTTGGTATGTATTTATTTTGATATTATGACTATCAGGAAGGCACTGCCCTGGACGATAGTTTTTTGTAAGAAGAAGACTATATAAGTTCAAGGATTAGGAGTTCAGTTCCTACGTTAAAATGAATGATTGGGCAATTGTATGTTTACGTAAAATGTGAATGTTGATTGTGTAGTGTGGGAATACAACACCATTATTTTGTCACCCATCTTATAGTACAGTAATAAATATGATGTCTGAAATTCCGAATTGCAAACAGAAGAAAGACAGAACAGAATTGTTTCAGATAATTTGTTTTGGGGCATGTATTTCTTTGATACTAATCCTGCTGTACTCTTTCGGATTAGCGCCGATTAAAAAGTATAAGTTGGGTGATTCGGACTGCTATATGCGTTTAGTTCGGGTCTCGGATCTTTATAATACCGGCAGGTGGTATGATCCCGTTATCCTAAGGAGCAACGCACCCGATGGAGAGCGATTGCATTGGACCAGGCCGTTCGATGTTTTATTGCTCGCAGGAGCTGTGCCGCTGGCCCTTCTTACTGATTTTGAATCGGCTCTTTTTTGGTGGGGAGTCATAATCAGCCCTCTTTTGATGATTGCGACTATTATCGCTCTGCAATGGTCCGCAAAACCTATATTAGATAAGGATGGGCCAATTTTAGCTTGTTTCGTTTTTGTTCTTCAAATAATAGTATTAGCGTATTATCAGGCTGGTCGCCCCGACCATCACAGTCTTCTCATATTCTTTTTTGTTCTTTCGGTCGGTTTTGCCCTTCGAATGATTCTAAGACCTTTCAACGCCTTTCTGTGCTATATAGCCGGAGCAATCGGTGCTTTGTCTATCTGGATTAGCGTGGAGTCAATGTTGCCGATATGTATTATTATGGCTGTGCTTGGCCTTCTCTGGATTCTGGAAAATGGCGATTTTGCAAGAAAGAGTCTCCATTACAGCATCGCAATCTTTGTTTTCACGGTCTTTAGCATGATTTTGGAAAGGCCTTGGTATGATTTAACTACACAGGAGTTTGACCGTTTATCTATAGTTCACTGGAGTGTTATCGGTTTTATAGCCATCTTCTGGATAACAATCTCAATATTCGGCCGCTACGAGAGCCTTTTTCAGCGGGCGTTATACCGTTTTTCATTTGTTTTCGCAGGTGCGGCTGCAATTGCCCTTACAACCTTGTTTTGCTTCACGGGATTCTTCAAGGGTCCGTTTGCCGATGTTGATCCCAGAATAATTCCTATATGGCTTAACAAGGTAAGTGAAGTACAGCCCCTTATATCCGGGTCGGATTCTTTGGTTGTACCGGCACAGCTTCTTGGTTCGGCTGTCTTATGTTTGCCTTTCCTTTGCTATGTAATATTAAGGGAAAGTCGCAACGAGAACTGGAAAGGCTGGGTTTTCATATTACTTGCACCTGCCGTCTTTATTTTATTGGCACTTTATCAAATACGATGGTCTGTTTATGCCCAGATACTGTTGATTATATCCATGACGGCGTTAATGGTCTTGTTACGTCAGCGAGGTCCAAAGACCGGCTTCTTAAGAACGTTGAAGAATGTTTTTATTGTTCTGGTCTTCTCTTTGGGTTTCTTGCTTCTTGGATTGTTAGCAGATGTAATATTTAAGAAGGGGGATTCGGAAAAAAGCCGTCATGAGGTTTCTCTGATTCAGATATGTGAATATTTGAATGATGCGGAACAATGGCGGCAGCGGAACTTACGGATATTGACTCATATTGATTTCGGTGCTGAAATTCTCTATCGCACCCGGCATGAAGTAATCGGGACACCATATCATCGCAACTCGCCGGGAATATTAACCACATATGAAATAATGACGGCGGATACGGATGCAAAGGCTCTTGGGCTTGTACAAAAACGAGAAATTGGTTTGATCCTGCTTTGTCCGAAATCAACCGAATCTGTATTTTATTCAAAACCCGGACACGAATCCACTTTCTATAAAAGACTGCTTGATGATACGATTCCAAATTGGTTGAGGAAGGTGGAACTGCCTTCAGATTTGTCTTCATCGTTCTTGTTATTCGAAACCATAGAATAAAACAACTCGCACATGGCAGCAGATTTCCTCCTATCCATCGCTTCATCTTTATAAGATTTACTCGTTCTACAGAGACAGAAAAAATGAAACAAAACCGTTAATTTAATAGTCTATTAGCTGGGCATGACAAAATAGGTTCTGTAGCATAAAAAGCGCCAAAATTCTGTACTTTTGAAATTAAAAAATAAACTTCCAGCAAATTTAGATGGCAACTATGTTGGATAAGGTAGTTTTTTCTTTTGTTACGGATTTATGGAGATTATACTTACTATAAATGAAAACAAAACCATAAAATCGGTATTCAGGATATTTGGAGAAAGGCGATGTCCTACGGGCGATTAGCAAGGTTTATGCCAAACAAAAAGAGAATCGTAGTCTCTGCGGCGACGTTTGCGGTGATTTTGATTCTCGCTGAATCGGTTTGCTTCTGCGCTCAGCCGCCGCAGACTCCCGCAACCGCCGCCGTCCAGACTCAGGATGCCAACTCGGTTAGCGCGGCCGCACCGGTCCCTCAGGGTGCCCCGATTACCGATACGGCTGCTCAGCTCACCCATGAGGGGCTCCAGGCTACGAAAAAGCAAATCTCCGAATCACAGGAATTGAGCGACGAGGTCAAAGCGAAAATCGCTGAGGTGTACGATAAGGCAATCGCTCAACTGAAATTAGCCGTTGATTTTGAAGACAGGAAACAGAAATATAGTCAGGCGAGGAAAGATGCACCGGAAACTCTGGCCAAGACCAAAGAGCTGCTCGCCGGGCAGACGGCTGTTGCTCCTCCCGAGGCGGCGCCTGAGACCACACTGGCACAAGCCGAGCAGGCTCTTACAGCGGCAAGATTAGCCCTTGAGGAAGCCAGGAAAAACGTTGCCACCTGGGAAAACGAGCCGAAAAGACGCGCCGAACGGCGTACCAAAATCCCTGAGGAATCGAACACCGCCACGCAAAAACTTGAGGAGGTCAAGACCAAACTTGCGACACCCGGGGCAGAAGGCCAGAGAACCGAACTGACGCAGGCCAATCGGACACTGCTGCTTGTTCAGCAGCGCGCCCTGGAGAGTCAAATAGCATCCAACACCGAGGAGTTGCTGTTTTACGATGCTGCCAGTGATTTACTGGCGGCTCGAAGAGATTTGGCTGCCCGGCAATTAGCGGCGGCAGAAAAGGTGGTCGAATTCTGGCAGCAAAAGGCCGGCGCCTTGCGGCAGAAAGAAGCCAAGGATGCTCAGGAGGAGGCCGATCTCGCCAAAAAAGACACTGAATACGAAGTGATTCAGGCGATAGCCGAAGAAAACGCCGATCTCGCGGGAATCCAGACCGAACTGGTGGCCAAGGTCCAGACTGTTACGAAATATTCAGAGAAGATCGATGCGCAGCTTGCCGCGGTGAAAAAGAGCTTTACCGAGTTGCGTGCCAAAGTCGAGACGGCCGGAAAAGTCACGGATACCATGGGAATGGTTCTGTTAGGTCAGCGCGAAAAGCTGCCGAGCATAAGCCAAAACCTGCGGAAAATGCGCGGCCGGCCTGCGGAGATATCGCTGTCTCAGTTCCATGAAATGGAGCATGACAGGCAATGGTTGGAACTAAGCGATCTGACAGAAGAGATGGATGCTATTCTTGCCCAGCTCGATCCTAACGTGAGTCAGACAAAACGCGAGACCATCCAAAAGCAGGCGGCCACCTACTACGAGAGTCAGCGTAAGACGCTTAGAGCGATTACTGAATACTATGGGACCTATTCCGGCAAGTTGGCGGATCTTGATGCCAAGGAGCGTGAGTATGTAAACACAGTTCGGGAGTATGCAGACTTCATCGATGCGAACATTCTTTGGGTCAAGAGCAGCCTGCCGTTACGTTTATCCGACCTTCGTGAGAGCGTCTCTGCCTTGGATTGGTTGCTCTCCGTCGCCAACTGGCGCCAGGTGGCGGCTGTTCTCTGGGCGGATTTCAAGAGTAATATATCAGTTTATCTGGCGTCCCTGCTGGTTGTCGTTTCGTTGATCGTGCTTCATCCGAAAGCGCACGGAGCCATCAAGCTTCTCAGCGAAAAAGTCCGTCAGGTGCAGACCGACAGTTTCCTGCATACGTTCAAGACACTGTCGCTGACGGTTTTTCTGGCGGGGACATGGCCGGTTGTTTTGTTCCTGTTGTGGTGGCGTCTTCGCGCGGCCGCACTGGACAACGACTTCTCGCAGGCACTTGCTTCAGGCTTGCTGACGCTTGTGTCGGTTGTTTTCACGCTAAGTTTCCTGCGGCACTTTGCCATGCCCCATGGCCTGGCTCAGGACCACTTGCGGATGCGTCAGGAACCGCTGTCTTACCTCCGGCGTCTGCTCGGCTGGTACCTCGTGCTGTTGATTCCAATTACATTGATCGTCCAGATTACGCAGGTCCAGCAGACGGGCGAACAGTGGTATAACTCAGCGGGTCGTCTGTTCTTCATGGCTCACCTGATTTTACTTGCGCTGCTGCAATTGCTGCTGCTGCGTCCCACCGGGCCATTGATTGGCCCCTACCTCAAGCAGAGGCAGGGCGGCTGGCTGGAACGACTGCGCTACGTCTGGTATCCGCTGGGTTTCATCCTGCCGGTGACATTTGCGATTCTCGCCGGCATGGGCTATTTCTACGCGGCCCGGCATCTTTCTGAGAAGCTCGTAGCCACAATCATCCTGATTCTGCTAACGATCCTGGTCAGAGCCATGTTCGTTCGCTGGCTGATAGTCGCTCAGCGCAAACTTGCTCTGCTTGAGCGGCAGAAACGAGAAGTCGCCGGACAGGAGACTCAAGAGCAGGGAGAATCTGCTTCTTCGGCAGAGCCGTCGCAGAACAAGCCTAAAGACGACGAAACTACAATATTTCAGATATCGAGGCAAACGCGGCGGCTTATCGATGCGCTGACGTTTCTGGTTCCGTTGGGCGGAATCTGGTACGTCTGGAATGATGTCCTGCCGGCCCTGGGCGCCCTGGCAAAAATTGAACTTTGGGAAATGGGCGCCGATTATACCGTAACTCTTGGATCTCTGGCGATGGCTATTGTCATAGTTGCGTTGACGGTGATTGTGACGCGAAATGTGCCCGGTTTGCTGGAAATCGTCATCTTGAGGCGGCTTCCGCTTGACCGCGGCGTCCGCTTCGCCATCATAACGCTTTTCCGCTATACGCTGGTTGTCGTCGGCACGATACTGGCCTTCAGTGAGATCGGGATCGGCTGGTCGAAGGTACAGTGGTTAATCGCCGCAATGACCGTCGGGCTTGGCTTCGGGCTGCAGGAAATATTTGCCAACTTTGTCAGTGGGCTGATTATCCTGTTCGAACAACCGGTCCGGGTGGACGATGTGGTGACCATCGGCGATGTGACGGGAAAAGTGACTAAGATACGGATCCGGGCGACCACCATTCGCAGGTGGGATCAACGCGAGCTTATCGTGCCCAACAAGGAGTTCATCACGGGACACCTGATTAACTGGACCTTGTCGGACAACGTCTTGCGCCAGGAGTTTTCCGTGGGTATTGCCTATGGCTCCGACATCGCCAAAGCCGAGAAAATTCTCTACGAAGTGGCCGCAGCCAATCCAATGGTCCTGAAGGATCCAAAACCCATGGTCATTTTCAGAGGATTCGGAGACAACAGCCTGAATTTCGATCTGCGATTGTATATCTCCGGAATGGATAAATGGATTCCCGTTTGGCATCGGATCAACTGTGCCATCGACACAGAGTTCCGAAAGGCCGGCATCGAAATCGCATTTCCTCAGCGCGATCTTCATCTTCGTTCAGTGGATCCGAGCGTATACATCAATACGAATAAGCCCAAGGATTAGGCGTCGGCGTTCCCTTGAAAAAACGTGCCCAAAGCCCCATAGTGCAATTCGTATATCCCAAAGGGTGTGGCTAATTTTTCCGGCACTACATAAGCTTGTCTTGTGTAAAGGATTGTGTTCTTTGTCATTGCGAGCGAAGCGAAGCAATCTCGACCGTTCGCAGGATAGAGATTGCCACGGCCACATGCTGTGGCCTCGCAATAACGACAGGGGAAATTTCCAGCTTTGAGAGCAAGCATTTAAGAACGAAAAATCGCCTGCCAGAATATCTGGTCGCACCCTATATTCCTTAGATTTCACTTGACGATAGCAGGATTAATCTGGTATAAGAAAGATTGGTGGTTTCCGGGTGCTTTCGGTCTTTCAGAAAATTGATTTTTACATGTTTTTTATATATCTTTGCTTTTTAGTCATTTGCTCAGAATAGGCTTTTGAGGAAGAAAAATATATGAAATCGTAAAAATGTCCTGGACGGACATTGTAAAAAACGTAGTGAAAATCGAAATTATTTTAAGTTGTTTCATGCTTTATTAACTCTCATTTATATGAGGAGGATTATAATGTGTAGAAGATTGATTTGTTTAGTTACTTTTATTACGGTTTCGGGTTTGATTTTGGCCGGTACAGCCAGTGCCGAACTTGTCGGCTGGTGGAAGCTCGATGAGAGTTCCGGTAATATTGCCTATGACTACAGCGGTAACGGTAACGACGGCAATCTCGAGGGTGACCCACAGTGGGTGGATGGCAAATTGGTTGGTGCGCTGGAGGCAGACGGTACCGGCGACTATATCCAGGTTCCACACAGCGACAGCTTGAACATCAGCGATGCGATCACAGTTGCTTTTTGGGTGAGAATCACAGGTATGGGGCAAGTTATCGAAAAGGGGGGGACCGGCGGATCGTCCTGGTACGGCTCGTACGGTATCCGCATCGACAACGGCGTTGTAAACTGGCGAGGTGATCATTATGCTAACACTCTTAACTCAAACTCCATCCCGAACATAGGAGATGAGTGGGTCCACATCGCGATAACGTTTGACATAATCGCTCCGGGAAACAACCAAAAGATTTACGTCAATGGGGAGCTGGATGTCGAGAACACCTCGACAAACCAACTTAGCACGAACACGAATGATTTGGTAATAGGTAGAGATAACTATGGTGGCGGCAGGTTTTATTTAAATGGAACGCTCGATGACGTACGTATCTATAACGAGGCTCTGCCGGAAGGTCAGATTTTGACCATCATGCAGGGCGGCGGAGCGGTATATCCGTTTGCCAACCGGCCTAATCCTGCGGATGGGGCCCTTTATGAGGATACATGGGTGAGCCTTGGCTGGCAGGCGGGCGATTTTGCCGCCTCGCACGATGTGTATCTCGGCGATAATTTCGATGATGTCAACGACGGCCTCGGCGACGCGTTCCGAGGCAATCAGACCTTGTCATATTTTGCTGCCGGCTTCTACGGATACCCGTATCCGGATGGGCTTGTTCCGGGAACTACTTACTACTGGCGGATCGATGAGGTCAACGAAGCCGAGCCGAACAGCCCGTGGAAAGGCAATGTCTGGAGCTTTACTGTGCCGCCGAAAAGGGCCTATACCCCGGTTCCGGCTGATGGCGCCGAGTTCATCGATCCGGATGTAAGGCTTCGCTGGACGGCAGGTTTAGGTGCGAAATTGCACACCGTATACTTCGGCGAAGACTTCGACACTGTGGCAAATGCCGACGGTGGTCAGTCGCAGGGAGATTTGACATATAGTCCCGGCCCGCTCAAATTGGCTAAGACGTACTACTGGCGTGTCGATGAGTTTGATGTTGTTGGAACATACAAGGGCGATGTCTGGAGCTTCACAACCGAGGGCGCCGTAAGCGGTCCGAGTCCGGCCAATGGTGCTATGGGCGTAAAGCCCACAGTGGTTCTCGGCTGGGATGCGGGAGCTGTTGCCGCTTCGCATGATGTGTACTTCGGCGCGGATGCGGACGCCGTAAAGAATGCGACGACAGCCTCGCCCGAATACAAGGGGCCAAAGGCCCTTGGCGACGAGAGTTATGACCCCGGTAAGCTTTCGTTGACTACGACATATTACTGGCGTATTGATGAAGTCAACGGCGTCAATCCCGATAGTCCCTGGATCGGCAACGTCTGGAGTTTTGAGACGGGCGATTTCTTCGTTCTGGAAGATTTTGAAAGCTACGATGCCAACGACAATCAAATCTGGTACGCCTGGCATGATGGACTCGGATACGGCTCGCCGGATACTGTTCCGTACTTCGTTGGAAACGGCACCGGTGCAGCGGTCGGTGACGAAACGACCGATTCTTTCACAGAGGAAACTATCGTTCATGGCGGCAACCAGTCAATGCCGCTGTTCTACGACAATAATAAGCAGGGCTATGCCAGGTATTCGCAGACCGAGCTGACTATAACGGCCCAGCCGGACTGGACAGAAGAAGGCGTTACCGAATTGTCACTGTGGTTCCGCGGTAATCCGGAATCTGTCGGAAGTTTCGTAGAAGCTCCGGCCGGAACCTACACGATAACAGCGTCCGGCACGGATATCTGGGACAGCGCCGATCAGTTCCACTTCGCCTTCAAGATGCTTGCCGGCGTCGGGTCAATTGAAGCCAAGGTGCTCAGCGTCGGTAACACGGATGACTGGGCAAAGGCGGGCATAATGATCCGTGAGACGCTGGAACCGGGTTCCAGGTTTGCAGCAGTGTATATCACGCCCGACAACGGATGCAGATATCAGGCGCGAATGGACACCGGCGTTAACGCCACAAGCGACAGCGCCGTTGTTTCGGCGGAACAGACGGCAATAACCGCGCCGTACTGGATTAAACTGGAACGTGACGTAGCGGGTAACTTCAGAGGCTACTATTCGGCCGACGGATCCACCTGGCGTTCGATGGCCTGGAATCCACAGAGTATCTCAATGAGCTCGAATGTCTATATCGGCTTGGCTGTCACTGCCCACAATGTGGCTGCGACGTGCGAAGTCAAGTTCTCCGATGTAACGGTGACCGGCACGGCCGGTCTGCAGTGGACTAACCAGGACGTTGGTATCGAAAGCAACAGTGTTGAACCGTTGTATGTGGCCGTTTATAACAGTACCGGCGCTCCGGCGGTGGTGTATCATGATGATTCTAACACTTCGGTGACAGAAACGTGGACCGAGTGGATTATTCCACTGCAGGCTTTTGCCGATCAGGGCATCAGCCTGACCAACGTTGACAGGATCGGAATTGGTCTTGGTACCCAGGGCAACATGACGGTTCCCGGCGGTTCGGGCAAAATGTATATTGACGACATCCGTCTGTATCAACCGAGAGAGGTTGCTGAGTAGTGTGCCTCGTCTCCGCTCGGCATGAAGGCTTTCTTCACCCTGAGCGAAGTCGAAGGGCGGGGCCTATACCTATCATCTTGGTATAGGCCCCTTTTTATTACATTCCTTCCTATAAGCTTGCGGAATAGTTGTGTTTATGCACTAAATCTTATATACTGACGGGACTTAAAATCAAGAACGTAACTGAGCCGATTCTGAACCATAGATATAGGTTTTACCGGAAGGCTATATGTCAGGTCGAATGTCTTTATTTATCTTTTAGAAACATCTTAGTTCCTATGGAAAGGATATGAAAATGAAACACAGTGAAACAGAGAAATTGAGGATCGGAGTGGTGCCGGTTGGGGGAATACTTTTCTTTTTTGTTATCGCCTTGATAGCTTGTTATGCCTCGACTTCGACCGTAGAGAGTGCCGAGAGACAGCAAGCTCGCACTAACAGGCTGGTAATTCATGCAGACAAGGGCAAGGAGACAATCAGCAGGGACATTTACGGCCACTTTTCCGAGCACCTCGGCAGATGTATATACGAGGGCTTCTGGGTTGGCGAGGACTCTCCGATTCCTAATACGCGGGGCATTCGCAACGATGTGGTCGAGGCGCTCAGGAAAATTCAGATCCCGGTGCTGCGCTGGCCGGGCGGCTGCTTCGCCGATGAGTATCACTGGAAAGAAGGTATCGGCCCGCGCGAAAGCCGTCCTGCGATGATCAATACGCACTGGGGCATGGTCAAAGAGACCAATGCTTTCGGCACCCATGAATTTCTGGATTTGTGCGAACAGCTCGGATGCGAGGCGTACATCGCAGGTAACGTCGGGTCCGGAACGGTCGAAGAGATGCAGGACTGGGTCGAGTACATGACGTTCGACGGTGACAGCGAGATGGCCAATCTTCGCCGGGCCAACGGTCGTGACAATCCCTGGCGGGTGAAGTACTTCGGCGTGGGCAACGAAAACTGGGGCTGTGGCGGCAACATGACCCCCGAATACTACGCCGATCTTTACAATCGCTTCCAGACCTATGTCCGCAGCTACTCCGGTAACCGGATTGTCAAAGTCGCATGCGGTCCCGGCAGCATTAACTACCATTGGATCACCGTAGTGTTGGAGCGGGCTCGCCGGAACATGGGCGCAATCAGTTTGCATCACTATGTCCGGGGATCGGGCAACTGGACGCGAAAGGGAAGCGCGACGAAGTTCGACGAGAAGGAGTGGTTTGCACTGATGAAGAATACGCTCACCATTTATCCGCTGCTGGAAAATAATATCGAAATCATGGACAAGGTCGATCCTCGCGGGCGTATCGGCTTGTATGTAGATGAGTGGGGCACGTGGTGGGACGCCGAACCCGGCACAAATCCGGGCTTCCTGTACCAGCAAAACACGCTTCGCGATGCGGTTTCGTGCGGCATATTCCTCAATGCTTTCAATAAGCACTGCCGTCGTGTCCGGATGGCAAACATCGCTCAGACCAACAATGTCTTGCAGGCGATGATTCTTACCAAAGGGGAAAAGATGATTCTGACGCCGACCTATCACGTATTCGAAATGTACAAGGTCCATCATGATGCGACGATGCTGCCGATGGACCTGGAGTGTGCCGATTATCAATTCGGGGGCGGAAAAGTTCCGGCGATTGACGTCTCGGCGTCCAAAGACAAATCCGGTAAAATTCACATATCCCTTTGCAACCTGGATCCCACGAATCCGGCTGACGTTACCTGCAAGCTTCTGGGAATCGAAACAGTAAAGGTCTCCGGTCGTGTGCTCACCGCCGATGATATGACCGCGCACAACACCTTTGATACATCCGAAGCCGTAAAACCCGCTGCCTTTGATGATTTTACGCTGAGAGGAGATATGCTGACCGTAAAGCTGCCGGCAAAATCCGTGGTCGTTCTGGAAATCGAGTGACACATTCGTTTGTGCGGGCGGAAAATAGCAAACCGGCCATGAAGACAGGAGTTGCGATATGAATAGTATTTTGAATCGCCGTGATTTTGTGAAAACGATGGGATTGGCGGTTGCATCGCTGGCTCTGCCCGGCTGCGGCGGGACTTCGAAGCTGCCGCAGAGCGGTCCGAAAGCGAAAAAGCCGAACATCATATTTATTATGGCCGATGATATGGGCTACGGTGATTTGGGCTGCTACAACAAAAATTCGAAGATTCCCACGCCTAATATGGACGCCCTGGCTGCGGGAGGGATTCGTTTTACCGATGCCCACTCGCCCTCGGCGGTCTGCACGCCGACGCGCTACGGTGTGCTCACGGGGCGATACTGCTGGCGGTCCCGCCTGACTAAAGGCGTACTCAATGGTTATTCGCCGGCCTTGATTGACTCAGGGCGAATGACGGTCGCCTCGCTCTTAAAACAGCACGGTTACGCCACGGCGTGTATCGGCAAGTGGCACCTCGGTCTGGGCAGTGACAAGAAGACCGATTTTAGCAAGCCGCTTGTTCCCGGTCCCAACGACCTCGGCTTCGATTATTTCTACGGAATTCCCGCGTCCCTGGATATGCCGCCTTATTGCTATGTCGAAAACGATCACGTTGTCGATGAGCCCACGCTGACAATCGAAGCGGGCAAAGCTAATGAAGACGGTTGGTGGCGCAAAGGAGCCATCTCGCCGGGCTTTAAGCACGTGGAGGTTCTGCCGCACCTGACGAAGAAGGCAGTTGAGCATATCGGCGAGCACGCGAGGAAATCGCTGGACGAGCCGCTTTTTTTGTATTTTCCGCTGCCTGCGCCGCATTGTCCGATCGCCCCGGCGGATTTTGTCAGGGGACGCAGCAGGGCCGGAGGCTACGGCGACTATGTCGTTGAGGTGGACTGGACCGTCGGGCAGGTCGTCAGGGCGCTCGAACGCAACGGCCTTGCCGGCAATACGCTGATTATTGTCACCAGTGACAACGGCTCTCCCGGCCGGACCAAAATTAATCGCGCGCATTCCTCCATCATAAAAGAATACGGTCATTATCCCAGCGGCGACCTGCGGGGCATCAAGGCCGACATCTGGGACGGAGGTCATCGCGAGCCATTCATCGCCCGGTGGTCAGAAAAAATTCCGGCAGGAGCCACCTCCGATGAGCTTATCTGCCTGACGGACCTGCCGGCCACCTGTGCGGCAATTGTCGGAGCCGACCTGCCTGATAATGCCGGCGAGGACAGCTACAATATCTTGCCTGCGCTATTGGGACAAAAGCGTGCCGGGCCGATACGCGAGGCCGTCGTGCACCATTCCAGCAGAGGAATGTTTGCCGTTCGTCAGGGCAAATGGAAGCTCGTGCTGGGCCGCGGCTCCGGCGGCTTTTCCCTGCCCAGAAGTATCGAACCAAAACCGGGCGAGCCGGAGGGGCAGCTTTACAATCTGGAGGATGATCTTGCCGAGAGCAGGAATCTCTGGAGCGAAAATCCGGAAATCGTCGAGCGGCTGACGAATCTGCTTGAAAGGTATCAGCAGCAGGGCCACAGCCGGCCCATCTGAAATCATTGGGAGACAATTTATATGAGCACACAGAGTTACGACCGTCGAAGTTTCTTAAAAGCTGTCGGTATCGGTGCTGCCTCACTGGCTCTCGGAAGATGTCACAGCGCATCCGGTCAGCCTTCGAGTAGGGGGGCGGCGAATAAGCCCAACATTATTTTTATTGTCGTGGACGATATGGGCTGGGCGGATCTGGGCTGCTACGGCAGCCGGCAGATTCAGACGCCGAATATCGACCGGATGGCGGCCGAGGGGGTGCGTTTCACGCAGGCATACTCGGGCTGCACGGTTTGTGCCCCCGCCCGTAGTGTCTTGATGACCGGCCTGCATATGGGCCATACTTCCGTTCGCGGCAACACAGGGGGAATCCCGCTCCGGGATGAGGATGTGACTATCGGGGAAGTGCTCAAGCGGGCCGGCTATGCCACTGGCGGATTCGGCAAGTGGGGTTTGGGCGATGTGGAGACGCCCGGCGTGCCGGAAAAGCACGGCTTCGACGAATTCTTCGGCTACTACCACCAGGTGCACGCTCACGATTACTGGACGGAATATCTCTGGCGAAACAGCAAAAAGGTGCCGATGACCGGCGAGAAGGGCAGTGCCGAGCGATATACGCACAATCGCATTTTCGAGCAGATGCTGAAGTTTATCCTCGGGAACAAGGATAAACCATTCTTCTGCTACGCTCCCTGGACCCCGCCTCACGGCCAGTACCAGATTCCCGAATCGGACCCGGCCTGGCAGATGTACAGGGACAAATCATGGCCGGAAGATGCCAGAGTTGTCGCCGCGATGGACACGATGATCGACCGCCAGGTGGGCGAGATATTCGACTTGCTCAAGGAACTGGAGATAGACGAACGGACGATTGTATTTTTCTGTTCGGACAACGGGGCGGCGAAACGGTTCGACGGTGTGCTCGACAGCAGCGGTCCGCTGCGCGGCTTCAAACGCTCGCTGTACGAAGGCGGGATTCGCGTGCCGCTGATTGCGCGCTGGCCCGGCAGGACAAAGGGCGGAACGGTCAGCGAACATGCGTGCTACTTCGCCGATGTGATGCCGACCATGGCGGATATGGCCGGGGCACTGCCCCAAATGCCGGCGGACGTGGATGGTTTGTCGATTGTGCCCACGCTGACGGGACGGGCCGATGAGCAGAAAAAGCATGAGTTTCTGTACTGGGAATGGCAATTATACAACTGGGGCAAGCGCGAAAATGTGCCCGATGGACTAATGCAGGCGGTTCGCATGGGCAAGTGGAAGGCCGTGCGGCATAAGTCAAACGTGCCGTTCGAGCTGTATGACCTCAGCAGCGATATCGGCGAGAAGAATAATCTCGCCGCCGGGCACCCGGATATTGTGGCAAAGATCGAGGCTTACATAAAGCGGGACCGGATTGAGCCGCGAGAGCAGATCGAGCCCGACAAGCCCGAGGGCAAGCGATTCAGGTGATTTGACAGGGGCGGTTCGCGAACCGCCCGTACTTGGGGAATTTTGAGAAAGGAGATTTGATGAATAGACGTGGTTTCTTAAAGGTGGCGGGTTTGAGTTCGGCGTCACTGGCATTGCCGGGTCTTTTCGCGAATAACGCCGGAGCGGCACGACAAAATAATGAACATCCGAATCTGCTGATCATTCATACGGACCAGTTAAGCTCCTGGGCCGTCAGCGCCTATGCGGGGCAACTGACCAAAACGCCGAACTACGGCAAAATCCTCGTAGAGACGCCCAACATCGATTCGCTTGCAAAGCAAGGTGCCATTCTCTACAACTTCTTCACCAACAGCGCGGTCTGCACGCCTTCTCGCGGTTGCCTTGTCAGCGGGCGTTATCCGCACGCCCACGGCGCCTATCGCAACAACATCGAAATGAACCGCGACGAGATGACAATCGCCCGGATTCTGCAGAACAACGGCTACGAAACCGGCTATTCGGGAAAGTGGCACCTTGACGGTACGCCGAAGCCTGGCTGGGTCAGGCCGGACCGTTCGATGGGCTTTGCCGACTGCCGCTTCATGTTCAACCGAGGGCACTGGAAGAAGATTGTCGAGCAGCCGCAGGGAAATCCGGAAGTGTCACCTTACAAAGTGATTGGTGACACTAAGACGTTTACGACCGACTGGCTTGCCGACAAGACCATCGAATTCATAGAGAAGCCAAGATCGAAACCGTTCTTTTACATGGTCAGTATTCCCGATCCGCACTCGCCGTTCACGGTGCGCGAGCCATACATGAGCATGTACGATCCGGAGGATATGATCGTGCCGAACACGTTCGAGGAATCATCGTCCGGCGGCAAGCGAAAACGCGGCAAAGGCAGAGATGCAGTGAAGAAGAACAAGGCGCATTATTGCGGTCTGGTCAAATGTATCGACGACAATGTCGGGCGGATTCTCGCGTCTCTGAGGGACAAGCGCATTCTCGACGATACGATTATCGTCTTTACAACCGACCACGGCGAATATATGAGCGAGCACGGTCTGTACGGCAAGAATCAGTGGTACCGCACGGCGTACCAAATTCCGTTTCTCGTACGCTGGCCGAAAAATATTCGTGCCGGAACCGTAGTCGAGCGGTTCGTCACAAACGTTGACGTACAGCAGACGCTTCTGGGCCTGATGGGCATCGAGCCGAGCGGCAGGGAGCAGGGCCGGGACGCCTCTCCGCTGCTGCGAGGCGAAGAAATCGAATGGAAGGACGAGGCGATGATCCATCATTCATCGCTCGAAGCAGCGGGTATTTTCACGCCGAAGTATGAGCTTGTGCTCAAAGCCAACGGCCAGAACATGCTATTCGACCGGCTCAACGATCCGGAACAAACCAGAAATCTCTGCGGCAATCCCGAATACAGTGACATCATGCGCGAGCTGGCTGCTCGTATCGTCGAGCATAATGTCGAGGTCAATGCCCCGGCCGTCTCGTGGCTCAAACAGCAGGCAGTGACAATGTAAGTAAAACACATAAGCTGCATGAATATTTGGACGGAAGGAGTATTACTGAATGAAACGTTATTTAGCAATCGAATCACTGATATGTATACTGTTGGCTGTTTGCCTGTTATCAGCTACGGCAAAGGCAAACGAAAATAATGCTGTAATGATGGCCAAAGAGATTCTCGATACAACCGGCGTGCAGGGCGGTATCGTTGTCCACCTTGGCTGTGGTGACGGGACATTGACGGCGGCTCTGCGCGCCAATGATCGCTATACGGTTCACGGGCTCGAAGCGGACCCGGCCAAAGTTGCCGAAGCGAGAAGATACATCCAGGCCAAGGGCGTCTATGGCCCCGTTTCCGTCGAGCGGCATTCGGGGTCCTCGCTCCCATACAGCGACAACCTCGTTAACCTGGTTGTCGTGCAGGATGCGGGCAAAGTCCCAATGGACGAGGTAATGCGAGTGCTTGCTCCTGGCGGCACAGCGTATGTTGAGCGCGGCGGCGCTTGGGACAAGACCGTCAAAGCCTGGCCCGGCAATATCGATCAGTGGACTCATTTCCTGCACGATGCAAGTAACAACGCGGTTGCCGACGATACTGCGGTAGGCCCGCCTCGAAGCCTTCAATGGGTAGCTCCGCCGCTTTGGCTTCGCAGCCATGAGACGCCATCGGGGATCCAGGCATCCGTCTCGGCCGGCGGCCGGCTGTTCTACTTTTTCGACGAAGGGCTTATCGGCATCACGGACGAGCGCCTGCCCGATCGCTGGTCGCTTGTCTGCCGGGATGCTTTCAACGGCAGGCTGCTCTGGAAGCGGCCGCTCGGCTCCTGGGGCTGGCGCCAGTGGAGCCTTGAGCGTTACCAGGGAAAAGACTGGACAACGCTGCGTTCCGCGAGAACTGATGTTCCCAATGCAAATCAGCGTTGCGTCGTAGCCGACGGTGACCGGCTCTACACAACGCTTTCGTATCGGGCTCCTATGTCGGTTCTGGACGCCGCCACGGGCGATACTATTGCTGTGGTCGAAACGACTCGGGGCACCAGCGAGATACTTGTCAGCGACGGCATTGTCATTGCTTATACCGAACAGGAATCGGAAGCTGCGGCCAGGCGCAGGGGGGCTAAGAACGAGGCGAAAGCGGCTCTGGTTGCCGTCCGTGGCAGCACGCAAAAGGTGCTTTGGAGCAAGCAGATTGGTCAGATCCGTCCTCTGTCACTGGCTATCGACAAGGGCCGGGTCGTCTACCTTAGCGGCAAAGACCTTGCCGCACTCGATTTGAAAGATGGACGTGACTTGTGGAAGGTCCAGCCGAAGCAGACGGCGCCGAAAACGCTCGTGACTGTAAGCGATACTATCGTGATGCAGGGCGGAAAATCGGTCTCGGCCTATGATGCGGCCGATGGCAGGCTGCTGTGGCAGAAAACCGTTCCGCCCATCAGCGGAGGCGAAGGGGACGACCTGTTTGTCATTGACGGCCTCGTCTGGCGCGGGATGCTCAGCGTCGACGAAGAGGGCAAACCCGTCCGCAAGAGTCCCCATGCACTGGTCATCGGCTGGGACCTTCGCTCGGGGCGGGAGAAGAAGCGTATTCTGGTGAAGAACCTGCGAAGCCCGGAGCATCATCATCGCTGCTATCGCAACAAGGCGACGGTTCGCTACCTGATCAGCTCTTACGAAGGTGCCGAGTTTCTCGATTTTAAGGTGGACGACCATTCGCAGAATAACTGGCTTCGCGGTGCCTGCAGGTACGGCATGATGCCGGCGAACGGCATGCTGTACGTGCCGCCGGATCAGTGTTTCTGCCAGCCGGGATCGAAGTTCCTCGGGTTTGCCGCAGTGACAGCGGGGCAGGACAATGCGTCCGAGGCCGTTGCCGATCAACAGCGTCTTGAGAAGGGCCCCGCATACGGAGCGGTTGCAGATAAGCAATCGGATGCTGTGGGCGACTGGCCTACGTATCGCCACGATGCCGCTCGCAGCGGAGCGACTCGCGCGAGCATTCCTTCGAACGTTGCGGTCGATTGGAAAGCTGCGCTTGGGGGCACGCTGACGGCTCCCGTGGCGGCAGGCCGGATGGTGTACGTTGCTCAGACGGATGAGCATATTCTCTATGCTCTGGATGTAGCGAATGGAAAGGAGCTTTGGCAATTTACTGCCGACGGGCGTATCGACTCGCCTCCGACGATCTATCGCGGGATGGTGCTGTTCGGCTCGAAGGACGGGCGTGTGTACTGCCTGCGTGCTTCGGACGGCCGGCTTGTGTGGCGATTCTTAGCGGCGCCGAACGATAGACGAATCGCCTGTTTCGACCAGGTCGAGTCGGCCTGGCCGGTCCACGGCAGCGTGCTCGTGGATAACGGCACTGCATACTTCACGGCGGGACGATCCACATATCTGGATGGCGGTATACGGGTCTACGGGCTCGAACCGGCCACCGGGAAAATTCTGCACAAAGGCCTGCTGGAAGGGCCGCATCGAAATGTGGACAAAGACCGCGATCTGGCCTTCTTTATCCTTGGCGCCAATTCGGATGTGCTCGTTAGCGAAGGCGGGTATCTCTACATGCGGCAGAAGAAAATGACGCCGGAATTGAAAGAGGTCGAAGTAGACGTTTTATCGAGCAAGGGCGCTCAGGATGTCGGCCTGCACGTCTTCTCGACGGCCGGTCTGCTGGACGGCTCCTGGTACAACCGCACATTCTGGATGTATTCGAAACGCTGGCCCGGCTTTCAGTTGGCCAACCAGGCGCCGAAGACCGGCCAGCTCCTTGTGGTCGACGACGAGAAGACTTACGCCGTCCGGGCATTTTATCGCCGGAACGTGCACAGCCTGATGTTCTTCCCGGGCAAGGAAGGGTATCTGCTGTTTGCCGACTATAATACGAATGAGCCTCAAATCGTCGGCGAGGCCGGTTCGCGCAAGCCGCTTAAATGGCTGCCTCAATCCGACTTTTCTCGCGCCCGCGGCAATGAGATGCGGACGCTGGAAAGCGAGGCCTTCGGGCTGGACAAAATGATCGGCTACACGCGTGCCGAGCCGCCGGTCTGGACGAACTGGCTGCCGGTACGAATCCTCGCAATGGTTAAAGCTGGTGACACCTTGTTCGTGGCCGGCCCTCCGGATGTTTTCGATTCGAAGGATCCCTTTGCCGCTTTCGAATCGCGCAGGGGGGCACGGCTTGTAGCCGTCTCAGCCGCCGATGGGAAGAAGCTTTCTGAAACGCCGCTGGAGTGTCCGCCGGTTTTCGACGGCATGATCGCGGCGGGCGGTCGCCTGTTTGCGTCCCTGGAGGACGGCAGTGTTGTCAGCTTGGCAGCAAAGTAGTTATCGTACCAACAACTGGGGCCTATGCCGTACTGTTCCGGCCCGGGTCTTCATTCATCGAGAACACCACTGCCGGAATCGACATACTCACTCACTTGATACTGCGAGACGTATATTATCCAGGCCGATCCATGTGTCGCCGGAACTTGCATTGGAAACTTCAATACCAATTTTCTTACCGACCGATTCCGGAACGTTAGCGGCTGATAGCGACAGGGTATACTCCTGCATCTCGTCTGTAAGAGTCACTTCATCGGTCGCAGCCGGAACTCTGGTGCCGTTATCGTCGTAATACAGAGTCATCTGCAGTGTCGTGGCGGCCCACGTAATCCTGGCATCCACTTTCAGCTCCAAAACGTCACCGTCGGCGATCGTATGGCCGGTCAACTGCCAGACAGAAGGGTCACCGCTCATTAGAAAGGCGGTCCATTCTCCATCGGTGGCCGTATATCCGGTTTCCACTCCGGAGTCGGCGCACGGTCCGTCGGTGCTCCAGCCGGGGACGGTATCGAAGCTTTTGAGCTTTTCCGTGCCGGGCAGTTCGAAGCTGAAGTTCTCTACGGCAATCTTTTCGGGCTCGGCCGAACGTGGAAGATACAGCCGGATATCGTCGAAGTACATCGTGCCGGAACCGCCGGGCTGCTGCGGATTGTCCTTGTCACCGAGTCCGATACCGATGGAATTTACGCCGGTAAGGTCAATACCCTGGTCTGCGAACTTCTGCAGCGGAATAACCCACTCGGTCCAGGCGTCTATCAACGATGCGTTCGGATTGTCGTGATAGACCGCGGCGCTGCCATCGAGAATCACGTACATCGGCTCCGGCTCGTTGCTCAGCATGCCGATGTCCCGGTCGGTCCACTGCATATCGACATTAGTACCGGGGAAGCTGACGTTGGAGAACTTTGCCTCGCAGGTTAAAGCTGCCTCATGGCTGGTCACCGCCAGGCCTATGTACATGGGCGTGCTCATCGTGACCTGCACCAGATTAAACCGTTCCCATGTGGTGCCGTCCGCTGAATAATACGCCCTGACGAGTCCGCCCGAAGTACGCTCTAATTTTACCCACTGGGGCGCGGTTATGCCTTCGGCAAATTGCCTGTCGGTAACGTCGCCGGCGGTGTTGCGATACTGGAACCGGACTCCGTTTTCAGGTGTGATGAACAAACCGGCGTATCTGGAATCCGCATCGAGCGTATCGCGAATCATCACGCCTGCCTTGGCGAACTCCTGGGTGTTCTGCACGCTCTCGACCTTCGCTATAATCGTGCCGGCGCCGGTGAACTCCTTGAAGGCGAAGTGGAACTCATCGGAAATGCTCCAGATATCGGTGCCGGCGCCGGTCATTGTGTATGTTCCGGCGGGAGCTTCCACGAAGCTGCCGGTATAGGCCTGGTTGCCTTTGAACCAAAGCGACAATTCCGTAACACCTTCTCTGGTCCAGTTCTGCGGCTCGATGAAAGCACGCGTGGCTTGCGAATATGTTGCCGGAGCGGTGTTGTTATAAAAATACGGAAGCGATTGTTCGCCGCTGTTGACTATCTCTGTCTCAAGGAAATGCTCGCCGGCGTCAAAATCAGGACTATCATAGCCGACCAGCGCGCCGTTTTCATCGACGCCGAATCCGTCCGTCCACGAGCTGAAAATATCGTTGGGTACATAATCTGTATAACCTTCGAAATCGTCCACGATAAAATAGTTTATTACCGTAAAGGTCCAGAGGTCGCCTCTCCACGGACTGTTCGGGTCCAGGTCGTTGATTTCATCGACCCGCCAGTAGTAGGTCTCGCCGAAATCGAGCAGGCCGGGAGGATCGTAAGCGTTGATAGTCTGGTTTTGGCCGACCAGCACATCCAGTGGATTTGCCGGGTCGGCTGCGTTGACGTCTTCGGCAACTTTTCCGAAGTACACGTTATGCGCGACCGCGTAGGCTCCCGTTTTCCAGCTTAGAACCGCGTCCTGGGCCACGTCGACCTCGCCGTTATACGGTTTGGGAATGCCCGCCTTGGGCTGAGGTTTCAAACCCAGGGCATAATTAATCCCCGCTTCCAGAAACAGATAGGCATTGTCGTTCCATACGAGGTACGATTGCTCGTCGAAGCCAAGGCAAATACGCATATCCGCCGCTACCGCAGGACTGCCGTCCGTCGGAGCCACGGGCAGGCTGACTCCCTTTTCGTAGATAAAAATAACGTCGTACGTCTGGCCGTCGAGCAGGGTGGCCCTGGCGACGACGGTTGCTTCATTGCCCGCGATGCCGTTGCTGAATCGTGCCGCGCCGCGCTCGCTGACAATATCGGTCAGAACTGTTACCATCCCGCTCAGACCCGCCGCAAGGGGGTGTCCCGGTTCGACGATCTCTATATCCGTCGTGACAACGTCCTGACCTGCACCGTCGCCGAGCGTCAGGCCCATCTCGTCCCAGCCCCAGCACTCGGTTATTATCATTGGCGTTTCGATCTCTGTGATTTCCTCTCTGATTCCGGCAGAGCCGACCGATTCGGAAATAAAGACCAGATCGGCCTCGGCGGCGGCGACCTCGGTGTCGGCTTCGCTCTCGTCGTCATCAAACATGATTACCGTGTGTCCGAGACCTTCCATGAAGACTTTGAGCGCCTCATCTCCCGGGCCGGTCGCCTCGTCCATCGCCGAGATAAACAGGATATTAGCCCCCCTGACTGCTGTTGTGGAAAAACTCAGTACTAATACCAGGCAGATTAAGATTCCTGCGAGTTTTTTCTCAAACATAATGTTTCCTCCAAATAAAGATTACCGTTTCCAAAGTAAAAATTACCGAAAAGAACAATAAAACAGAAACTAAAAAGAAATCAATCTGCTGCGATTTGACGCTGCCTCCTTCATTCAAAAGCCCGAATTGCCTTGAAAACCCGGCCGGCGGGATAAAAAGTCTGCCCAAAAGACAGAATATCCACGAACCTCGATCAATCCTTTTGTACCAAATTAACCGCACCAACGTCAAGGAAAATCTCAAGAAACGTACTTTAGGGGTGCGACCAGATATTCTGGCAGGCGATTTTTCGTTCTTAAATGCTTGCTCTCAAAGCTGGAAATTTCCCCTGTCGTCATTGCGAGGCCACAGCATGTGGCCGTGGCAATCTCTATCCTGCGAACGGTCGAGATTGCTTCGCTTCGCTCGCAATGACAAAGAACACAATCCTTTACACAAGACAAGCTTATGTAGTGCCAGAAAAATTAGCCACACCCTACTTCAGCCATCTTGAGATGAGGGATGAAGGACGATGGACGAGGGATGAAGGACGTTATACGAGATACTTCTCAAGGAGATTTTTCCGGAATTCACTTGACGGCGAACGGCTCGGTTTGTATAATATACAACGAACTTGATTAGCATTCAGTCGATGGTATTTAGTAGATTGATAATGGAGAATTGGGAAATATAGAAGTAAAAAGGCAAAAGTGACAACTTTTAATCAGGACTTGACAGAGAGTAAATCCGGAGTTTATTCGGCATAGTGATTTGAAAAAACAAACCCAATTTGACAAAGGGTAAATTTGTGCTGAGTCAGTAATAACAATGGTTTATGGAGATTTAGATAGATGGAGGCAACGAAAAAACAAAGCCAATTCCGTCAGGCCACTCGATGTCGGTGTGGAATTGCCGGACTGATCAAAGCCAAACAAAGCCAATTTCAAATGCAGGATCGGACGCAGAGTGGATTCCCGCCTTCGCGGGAATGACAAATATGGAATCCCTGCACGGCGGAAAATTCTAAACCTATTTGAAAAAACAAAGCCAATTTGCCGGAGGGGTAAATATGTGCTAAGTCAGTTATAACAATGATTTATGGAGATTTGCCGTGGCGGAGGCGGCTAAAAAACAAAGCCAATTCAAAGCCAATCAAAGCCAATCAAGCTTGTCCTGAGCAGCGTCGAATGGAGCCAATTTCCAGAGTACGTATCGGCGATGGAAGAGTTGGCTCGGTTGTAATAATCTCTGGAAGGTTAATAAAAACCGGCTATATAGTATCTGTTGCAGAAAACAAAAACCAACGATGTAATCCCTGCGTAAGCAGTGTTCAGAGCGAAAAAGCTGGATTCCCGCTTCCGCGGGAATGACAAATACTGCTTCCGTAACAGGAACTATAAAAGAGCCGGCGGTTGTCGCGGGAAAGCTATTATTTCCTTTGAATGCGGGGCGTAAAAATGTATAATAATGATGGTTTTCCGGTTTTTATGGAAAGCAAAGCAGTGAAAGGGTGCGCAATTCATTATGGATGAGGAAAAGCATTTCCTGCAGAGGCGATTTACTTACGCACCAGGATCGCCGCCTGTATCGACTATTTCTTGAGAATTAGACCAGATGAAATTTAACAGCATTGTATTTATAGCCGTTTTGGCGGTGATACTGCTCTGCAGCAGTCTATGGGCCCGGCAGACGACGGAATATGAGGCCGAAATGGTCGTTTCCGGCTGGCTCAAGGTAAGTCCGCAGCCGCTCGGTGCGACTCTCGGCCGGCGGGTCAGGGATATTGAGACCTACACCGATGATGCGGATAGGCCGGCTTATTACATCGTTAATTTGGAGCCGTCGGGGTATGTGATAGTCTCGGCGGACAACCGGATCGAGCCGATTATAGGTTTTGCCGCTGATGGGGCTTATGACCTTTCGTTTGAGAATCCGCTGGTGGCGTTGGTTACCGGCGACCTTGGCGGGCGTCTCGAAGCGGTTCGAAATACGTACTATCTCCAGACGACGGCCGAAACGCAGGCAGCCGGCACCCCACAGGGCAAGTGGCGGCGTTTTATCGACCTTGCGGAGGATTCAGAAGGTGGATTCGGCCTGATGAGCCTGATAAACCTCGGCGATATTCGTGTGCTGCCGCTGCTGCAAAGCCAATGGGGCCAGGCAAAAGCCTGCGGGGGTAATTTCTATAACTATTACACCCCCAGTAATTATCCCTGCGGTTGTGTCGCGACGGTCATGGCCCAGGTTATGCGTTACTACGAGTATCCGACCGGACGGATTGGCGTGCATGAGTTTGCGATCCATGTCGGCGGAGAAAGGAGGCAAAACGCATCCAGCCGTGGCGGCGACGGTCTCGGCGGGCCGTATAACTGGAGCGATATGCCACTGAGGCCCGATGCCAGTTGCGGCAGCCTTACCGAGGCCCAGCGTCAGGCCATCGGGGCCATTTGCTATGATGCCGGCCTCGCTGTCGAGACGTATTATGACTCCGGCGGATCGGGCGCTTTGATGCCCGATGCGAGGGATGCGATGGTTAGCATTTTCCAATACGACAATGCGGTTCTGGGATATGATTCCGACCGGAATATTCATGAGGCTCTGAAAGAGATGATCAACCCGAATCTCGATGCGAAAGCTCCTGTCATTCTTGCGATTTCAGAGCCTTTTGATCCGAACGGGGGGCACGCCGTCGTATGCGATGGATACGGGTATGAGTCTTCGACTATATATCACCACCTGAATATGGGCTGGTACGGCGCCGATGACCTTTGGTATAATCTGCCGGACATTGATGCGGCGAACATCCAATACACAACTGTCTTCGGATGCATCTACAACATTTCGACCTCGGGCACGGGTGAGATTATCAGCGGGCGCATCCTGGATCGCGACGGCAGGCCCATCGTCAATGCTAAAGTCTCCGCTGAGCCGGGAGGGCGTCTTCCTCTTATGGTGTTGACAGATGACAGAGGGATATATGCCCTTGAGAATTTGGACCCGAATACTACATATACGATATGGCCGACGGCGGAAGGGTACGTTTTCTCCAGTCGGTCGGTGGAGACGCTAAGTTCGAATGATAACTCTGCCATGGTGGGCAACCGCTGGGGCATCGATTTTTATGCCGAGAGCGTGCTGAATCCTCCCCCGCCTGACGTTATTTATGTGGATGCTTATGCCCTTGGCGACCCCGGCCCCGGCGATCCGGCTGTTTCCGATCCCGGCGAGGACGGCTCGGCCCTACATCCATTTGACGCCATACAGGAAGCTCTCGACGCCGCTGCCTCGGGAGACACGGTGGTTATTATGCGCGGGACCTATGCCGGCGAAGGCAATCGTGACCTGGATTTCGAGGGCAAGGCGATTACCGTTCGCGGCGAGGACCCGAACAACCCGAACCTTGTGATCATAGATTGCCAGGGGACTGTTGAGAGTCCCCATCGGGGATTCGAGTTCCATCGGTACGAGACGCCTATGTCGGTTTTGGCCGGCCTGACCATTACCGGAGGCTATCACGAGCTGGGCGGCGGCATGTATTGCGGGGACTACGCCCGGCCGACGGTGACCAACTGCACGTTCCGCGAGAACTCGGCGTCCCTCGGCGGCGGGATTTACAATGAGAGCAGCCCCACGCTGACAAACTGCACGTTCATCGCCAACTCCGCGGACGGCGGCGGCGGGATTTACAACAACGGGCAGCAGCCCGAGTGCAGGCCGGTCATCAGCGACTGCACGTTCAGCGCCAACACGGCCAGCCACAACGGCGGAGCGATGTACAATTTGGGACGATACGCCGAGCCTGTGGTGACGTACTGTGAGTTTATTCGAAACTCTGTCTCCGAAGGCGGCGGGGGGGCGATACGCAATAACATGTCAGGCAGCCCGGACCTGGCCAATTGCCTCTTCGTCGAAAACTCGGCGGCGACGTTCGGCGGGGCGATACGCAACTCGAACAACGGCAGTACGACGCTGACCAATTGCACGTTCGGTGCGAATTCAGCCGGGAACGGAAGCGCTTTGGCCTGCAACCCGGATGACGGCGGCTTGCAGGCTCCCTGCGTTTTTCAAGTGACAAACTGCATCCTCTGGAATGGCGGCGACGAAATATTCATTGACGACAAGTCGGTAGTCAATGTCACTTACAGCAACGTCCGGGAGGGCTCCGGCAGAGGCCCCTGGCCGGGCAAAGGCAATATTGATGCCGACCCGCATTTCGCGGACACGGATGACGGCGATTATCATTTGGCATCCAGGACGGGCCGCTGGGACCCGAAGAGCCAAAGCTGGGTTCGTGATGATGTGACAAGCCCCTGTATTGACGCCGGTGATACGAGCACTCCGATAAATCTTGAGCCGTCCCCGAACGGCGGTGTCGTGAATATCGGTGCGTATGGCGGCACCGCGGAGGCGAGCAAGTCTTAATAAGGATAGGAAATATATGATACGATTATCGCCGGCACCGGCATCTATTCTTTCGCCGAGAGGTCTGCACAGAGAAGTTCTTCGTCGTTTCTGACGAAAACGTGCTTGTAGGCAAATGCCGGGTGGGACCAGCAGACGCCGCCGCGTTGGTTTAGTTGGCCTTTTGTCGGATCGATAAGCTTGGTGCGGCTGATTTCCTGATAGCCGCGGGGCGAGAATTTGCTGATGATTAATTCGCCGCGTTCGTTGAACATCCAGACCTTGTCTTCCTGCCGTACCAGGTGGACGTTGGCCCAGCGGTCATTGGGCACGGCGTCGAGACTCTCCCAGATGCGGTCGCCGGTGATTAGATCAAGACAGCGGAGTTCGCCGTAGCTGTCCAGGCCGTAAATGTAATCGCCCTCAAGGATGGGAGTGGATATGCAGCAATGGAGGCTTTCAGTATTTTGTGGGTTTTGACCCTTGCGCTGCCAGACTTTTTCGACGGCGAGCTTGTCGGGATTCAGTTTCAGCAGGAGCGAGCCATCAAAGAAGCTGCTGACAAAAAGGTAGTTGTTACTGAAGACCGGGCTGGCGATGTTCTGGCTGATGCGGCCCGGGGTAAATGGGTGCTGCCAGTAGAGCTTTCCGTTCAGTGGGTTCAGGCCGACAACTCTCTCGACGGTCCAGCAGAGAAGCACGCGTTTGCCCGCCTGGTCGATGACGATGGGAGCCGAATATGAAACAGAGTCGTTCAGGGCCCGCCATTGTTCCTTTCCGGTGGCTTTGTCGAAGGCGACGATGCTGGCATTGTCTTTGCCGCCGATGTGTGCTATGACGAGATTGTTTTCGACAAGCGGGCAAGCCGAAATTCCCCATATAGGCATCCTAATGGCGTACTCGGCGTCGAGATTCTTGCTCCAAAGGACGTCTCCCGTTGCGGCGTCGAAGCAATAGAAATGCCCCATCGTGCCGAGCGAATAAGCGCGGTTCTCGTCGATGGTAACCGAGGCGCGGGGGCCGTTCCGGTGCTCGATTTTCTCGTATTTGCATTCATATTCGTAAGACCAGATTTTGGTGCCGGTCATGGCATCGAAGCAGTGAACGCGCTCGGTCTGAGTCGGAGTCGTTACGCGGTCGGTGACGTAAACCCGGCCGCCGGCGACTGTTGGCCCGCTGTAGCCGTTGGCGATTTTGGCTCGCCACCGGATATCAAGCCGTGGAGCCTCGAATTTCCGGACGATACCCTTTTCAGGCCAGATGCCGTCCCGGCCGGGACCTCGCCATTGGGGCCAATCCGAGCCCAGGGTTGGAACTGCCAAAAATATGCCGAAAACCGTTATCAATACCAGTTTGTTACTCATAAGCCCCTTACTGAAAAGATTAAAGCCCCATCGTCCTCGATCAGATGGCTTCAGAGCGTCAGAAAATCCGAAGCGTGGTCTGAAAATATCGAACGAAGCACCCATTTGAGTGCTTGACTCTAACAGACACAACGTCAAAAAACAATGTTATTTTGGATAATTTAAGTGCAAAGAAAATCCTTTTTTTGCAATAAAATCCGAATAAAGCCCGTCTTAAGCATTGTTATATGTGGATTTCTGCGTAAATATTGGGCAGCATAATCCTGAGATAAACTGATAACTGGCAGTTTTTATCTTGGGAATTACAATATCATAGGCCTGAATTTAAGCAATAACAACTGTACGGCAGGATCAGGTGTTCCTCAAGGCAGATAGGACACTGATTTATACAGAGGTGCTTATGTGGCAAGAAGTTAGAAAGAACTCAGACAGGCTAAGAACATGCCATGGTAAGTGTTATTTAACAAAGTTGCTGTTAGTTTCGTTGATCCTTATTCCTTTGGGATGTCGATCCCCGGTTGAGCATCGCAGCGAGGCTGATAAAGTTGCTGCTGAGATTATAACAGCCAAGCAAAAAGAGGCGCTTGGCGAAACCGAGCCATTCAGCATTGAGAGGCCCAGCGATATTCTTCGCCGTCGTCTGCTGGAGCAGCAGAATTTAGCTGTTTCATCAGAGGCTTCACTCGGCACGGACCGTCTCAAGCCTGTCGAACACTGGCCCGATTCGGATTATCTAAAGGCCAAATCATCCGGCAACTCGGAAGATTCGCCCGTCGAGCCCAACAAACCGGTCAAGTTGTCGCTGGTACAGGCACTCCAGGTGGGCGCCCGCAATAGTCCGGAATATCAGTCTCGCAAAGAAGATGTCTTTCGGACGGCATTGGCCCTCGATCTGACACGGCACAACTTCGAAAATATATTCAATGCCGGTGCGGACAGTCAGCTTAGCACGGATACCACGGCTACCAATTTGGATAGCAGCGCGGCAGGGGGAGTGAGTCGTACCCTGAAGAACGGAATCGACATGAGCACGTCGATAGCGGTCAATCTTATGAATCTTTTGACGCAGGGCGGTGCATCGTCCATGGGGCTTAGTGCCGATGCTTCGGTATCCATTCCCTTGATGAGAGGTTCCGGTGAGCATATTGCCGCCGAACCACTGACCCAGGCCGAACGAGATGTGATTTACGAGCTTTGGGATTTCGAACGCTATAAGCGGACGTTCTCGGTTGGCGTTGCCCGGGGGTATTTCAATGTGCTGCGTCAGATGGACGGGGTGTCCAACGCAGAGGATAACTACCGCAGTGCGGTCGCATCGTCCCGCTGGTCGCGAAGACGGGCCGACGCCGGTCGAATCCGTGAAATCGAGGTGGACCAGGCGATCCAACGGGAATTGGGGGCTCGTAATAGCTGGATTTCCGCCCAGGAGCAGCTCAAGAGTACTCTCGATTCGTTCAAGAATACAATCGGCCTTCCGACTGACGCTCGAATCAAACTGGATCCGAACGACCTGGTGCAATTGCGGGGCCGTGCCTCGACAATTCTTGAAGAGATGAGAACAACATCCCAGCAGGGGATTTCAGAAACAGCTCCACCGGCGGACGCTCCTATAGAGTTAATCCCGGCCAGCTACGAAGACGCCGGACCGATGGAGATCGACGAGTCTCTGGGGGTGAAGCTGGCTTTAGAGAACCGGCTGGATTTGCAGAAGGCCATCGGCTCGGTATACGATGCCCAGAGAGAGGTTGTGGTCAGGGCCGATGCCCTTAGAGCGGGATTGACGCTCGGTGGGACCGGCCGTGTCTCTGATACCGATGACGACGGCAACCTGCGTTTCGACAGGGGCCAATATGCGGCACTGCTTACGCTTGATTTGCCGGCTGAAAGAACCAGAGAGCGGAACGAGTACCGTAACAGCCTGCTTAATCTGGAGCAGGCCACAAGAAGTGTGCAATCGCTTGAAGATCAAATCAAATTGTCCATTCGCAGCGAATTACGGACCCTTCTTGAGTCCCGGGAGAGTCTTAAGATTCAGGCTCAGTCGGTTGTGGTTGCGGAAAAGCGCGTCCGAGCCAACACAATCTTCCTCGAAGCGGGAAGAACGGAGATCCGTTATTTGCTGGAGTCCCAGGACTCACTTCTATCGGCTCAAAACTCCTTGACTCGGGCGGTCGTAGATTATCGCATCGCGGAACTGGAACTCCAACGCGATTTGGGCTTGCTCAAAGTGAACGAACAAGGTTTGTGGCGGGAATTCTCGCCGGAGGTTATCAGTAATGTCAAATAATGCAACTAATGATCGTCGTGGACTCAGGTCTTTCTGGACAGTCGGCATCGTTGTGGCAGTCGCTTCGATTGTTCTCATCTTAATCTGGCTCAAAGTGGTCAGGGGTGCTGATGATCCCACAAGCACTTATTCTACTTTCGTTGCTAAACGAGGCCCTCTGACAATCAAGGTATTGGAGTCCGGCACTATAAGCCCCCGGGAGCAGATCACTCTCAGGAACGAAGTTGAGGGCAGAACCTCTATTGTCAGCCTCGTTCCGGACGGCAGCATGGCCAAGAAGGGAGATCTGTTGGTCGAGCTGGACGCCAGCAATCTTAAGGATGCTATAATCGACCAGGATATTCAAGTTCAGCGGGCCGAGGCCTCTTATATCGGTGCCCAGGAAACCCTTGCCGTTACCGAAAACCAGGCCAAGAGCGACAACGACGTTGCCAGGCTCACTCTGAAATTCGCCCGGCAGGATTTGCAGCAATATGTGGACGGGATTTACCCCAAAGACGTCAATGAGCTGACGGCTAAAATCCGTCTGTCCGAAGAGGACCTGAAACGTTCTGAGGATGTGAATGACTGGTCGAAAAGGCTCTATGAGGAGAAATACCTCTCGGAGACCGAGTACCTTGCGGATAAACTGGCAGTCCAGCGGAGGAAGCTTGAGCGGGATGTGGCGAACAGCGACCTCGATCTTCTGACCAATTTTACCTATCATCGCCAGATCGAGCAGTTGACCAGTGACGTCAACCAGGCCGAAATGGCTCTGGAGCGTACGGAGCGCAAGGCCTCAGCCGATGTGATTCAGGCTAAGGCCGACCTTCGAGCCAAAGAGCTTGAGAATAACCGTCAAAAAGAGAAATTGGTGAAGATCGAAGATCAGCTTTCGAAAACGACGATATATGCTCCACAGGACGGCATGGTAGTCTATGCAACAAGTTCCGGCGGAAGACGCGGTCCCTTCGACCGTCGAGATCCGATGGATATCGGTGTTGAGGTTACTGAAAGGCAGGACTTGATAAACCTGCCAACCGCCACATCAATGAAAGCCCTGGTGGATATTCATGAGACGAGTCTTGAAAAAGTCCGGGTGGGACTGCCCGCGGTAATTACGGTTGATGCGCTGGTGGGCAAGAAGTTTCTGGGTCGTGTGGAACGTATTGCGCCCTTGCCGGATGCTCGAATGCAGTGGGCGAATCCGGACCTTAAGATTTATCCCACGGATATATTACTGGATGATAGCGATAGCTCGCTGCGTACGGGAATGAGCTGCAAGGCTGAAATAATCATTGCGCAATATGAGGATACGGTATATGTCCCGGTTCAGGCGGTGTTGCGGGTTGAAGGGCAACCGACGGTTTACGTTGTCAAGGACGGATCATACACGGAACGTAAAGTTGAAATCGGCCTGGACGATAACAAGATGGTAAGAATCGTCAGCGGCCTCGAAGAGGGGGAAGTTGTCTTGATGACACCTCCACTGAGAGCCGGTACTATCGAATCCGGCTCAAAGGCGGGGGATATCGAGTTGCCCGATGGCTCCGATACTTTCCAGCAGAGGGTGAATGAGAGACTTGAAGAAGCTAACGGCAACGGCGATACTGCGCGTCCGTCACAGCGACCACAAGGGCAGTCCGCCGGACCGGAAGGCGACCGTTCAGGACAGCCGGGAGGCTCTGATGGTTCCTCATCAGATCAGATGGAACAGATGCGCAGTCGCATGGAAAATATGTCGCCCGAAGAGCGTCAGAAAGAAATGGAGAATATGAAACAGCGCATCGAGAACATGTCGCAGGAGGAGCGGGACGCGATGCGGCAGCGTTTTCAGGGCGGCGGAGGCTCAAGGCAGGAACGAGGCCAGAGGCAGGGAACAGGCGGCCAGAGGCAGGGGACAGGCGGCCAGAGACCTCGTGGAGCGGAAAGGGATCAGTAAATGGCTAAACAAGCTCCGTCCAAAAACCACCAGGAAATCGTCAAACTCGTGAATGCGCGCAAGATCTACCAAATGGGGACAGAGCAGGTCAAAGCACTCGCCGGGGTGGACATTACGTTCAACAAGGGGAGCTTCTGGGCAATCATGGGACCGAGCGGTTCGGGCAAGAGCACGATGATGAATATCCTCGGATGCCTCGACCGCCTGACTTCCGGCTCATATTTTCTTGACGGCAAGGATGTCAGCAGGCTTGACGATGATTCGCTTAGCGATTTTCGGCTAAGATACCTGGGCTTCATATTCCAGAGTTTCAACTTGATACCTCAACTGACCGTCCAAAGAAATATCGAACTACCGCTTTACTATCTGGGGTGGGACGCAAGAGAAAGTGCGGCACGTGCAAAGGAACTTGCAGAGCAAGTCGGACTCGGAGACAGAGTCGGTCATAGGCCTACGGAGCTTTCCGGCGGCCAAATGCAGAGAGTCGCGATTGCCAGAGCCCTGGCGAACGATCCGCAGGTCATCTTTGCAGACGAACCAACCGGCAATCTTGACTCGACAACAGGTGAGCAGATTCTGGAACTCCTGATAAAATTGAATGAATCCGGTAAAACGATAATTATCGTCACGCATGAACCGGCCATCGCAGAGCATGCCCATCTCAGGCTGCACATGCTGGATGGCCTGATCGACAGAATCGATGGGAGTTCAAAATGAGGCAAACTCGAATCGTACGAAATATATGGCTCGGGATCGAGAATCTGCTGCTCCACAAGCTGCGATCGTTTCTGACTATGTTGGGCGTCGTTTTTGGCGTGGGCAGTGTTGTGGCCATGCTCTCTGTCGGTGAAGGCGCCAGCAAGGAAGCTCTCGAACAGATTCGCAGGCTCGGCAGCAACAATATCATCATCTCATCGAGGAAATCCGCGGAGGAAGAGGCCACGAGCACCGAGCATTCCCACATGAGCATCTACGGATTGACTTATGAAGATTATCGCAGAATAGCGGCGAGTTTCAGCAATATTCAACGAGCCGCGCCGGTAAAGCTGACACGAAAGGACTCGCGTCTTCGTGAGAGAGCGATGGAGCTGCGGATTGTGGGAACAACGCCTGAATGGTTCAAGCTCGTACCTCGGGAGATTCTTGCCGGGCGCGTTCTTCTGGAATCCGACCAGGAAAAACAAGCCCCGGTTGCGGTGCTGACCGAATTCGGCGCTCGCAAAATCCTGGCTACCGAGAGCACGATCGGCCAGACGATTCGCATGGGCAGCGATCAGTTCGAAGTCATCGGTATCGTCAGAAGCGAAAGCGGACAAGCCGGGAACATTCAAATTCCCGACCAGGAAGTTGATGCCTATGTTCCAATTGAGGTGGCACGCCGATATTTCGGCGACATCTTTACGAAACGTACTTCGGGTGGAGACGAACGCGAGATGGTGGAACTGCACCAGGTTATCGTCCAGGTGGATGATCCGAAGAAGGTAGAGGCCGTCGCTGCGGGCATCGAAAGAATGCTGGAACAATTTCATAAGAAAAAGGATTATGCCGTGAGCGTTCCTCTGGCACTGCTCAAGCAGGCCGAGGCGATGAAGCGAAGATTCAATATCGTGCTCGGATCCATCGCCGGCATTAGCTTGCTGGTCGGCGGAATCGGAATTATGAATATTATGCTGGCTTCGGTAACGGAACGTACGCGTGAGATAGGAATCAGGCGTGCCATCGGCGCCAAACGCAGGCAAATTGTCATACAGTTTCTTATCGAGACTGTGGTTCTCTCGACCATGGGCGGTTTAATCGGCCTGGGTATGGGGACACTTATTCCGTTCTTAATTACGTACTTTTCCGGCATGATCACGGTGATAACCTTGAAGGGAATTCTCGTGCCGCTTCTGATCAGTATGACCATCGGAATTCTCTTCGGATTATATCCCGCGGTCCATGCCGCCAAAGTTGATCCGATCGTGGCCCTTAGACATGAATAATTCGCCGGCGGACGTGACTTGTTTCGATACGGTCTGCGCGTGTTTGTAAGAATGAATCATTTGGATTTTGAAGCATCGCCTTGCCTGACCCACGCTTCATTGAAACTCGCGTATTTAATCGTCTTATTCGGGGCGCCCCTTCGGTCATTATGATGGTAGCTGTAAACCACGTGCAGGATATCGCCGCGGCCCTGGATAATAGACGGGTAAGCACTACTGGTCGCTGTATTTCTGTCTCGCGTATCCAGCTCAAGGTGCCGGGTATGTTCCCAGCTTTTGCCTTCGTCGGTTGAAATCGAAATCGCCAGGCTGTGCCTGCCGTCTTCCGTATCGTTATACGCAAGAGCCCAGTGACCGTTTCTCATAGTGACAACATCGGCTCCCGAGCCGGGATTGGGCAATTCGGAATCCCTCACCGGGCTCCACGTCAAACCTTTGTCTGCGGACGTGCTCACGTGAAGACGCTGGGGCGGGGGTCCGTTGTCGCGCATGTAGGCGACCAATGTCCCATCGGCTTTTTTCGCTATGGTTGGCTGAATGTTTCCCGGTGCCACAAGCGGCTCACTGAACTGCCAGTTTTTGCCGCCGTCATCAGTTATGGCCATCAATGAAAAGCTGAATCCGTCCGAGTAAAAGGGCACGATTATCCGGTTCTCATCGACAATCACAGCTTTGTTTTTAGTCTGCCAGCCCATGCGTCTGAAATACGGATAGCCAATCTGCTGTTCGGTCGACTGGCCCGAGGAATCTACCAGCCGTCCTCTCCGCATCATGTCCTCGCCCTTAGCCTTGGCAAGCAACTCCGCCTTCCATCTGTCCGCTAAGCTGCGCGTTATCAGTGCTGAGATACTGTTGCTTTTCGAAATATATTCTGTATATTCCTTGATTTGTCTTTCAACCGATTTGACGAATCGGTCGCCGGGCTGAATGCCGCGTTCGGCCGGATCGCCGGGCTTGACATGCAAAACATCCTGCCATGACCATTCGGGTGGCCCGTTCGGCATCATATAGTTTTTGCTGATACGATATTTGGGCAGCGAAGTCTCCCACTGGTTTGCTATTACCGTGTACCACATCAGCCAGAGCCGGTCCTGAGAATCGATAAAGAGAATCGGATTGATATCCGGAAATCCGGGCACATCTGCCATCACGAAGATATTGCTCCACTTTTCCTCGCCGGCTCGAAGCCGTGCCCCCATAATCGCGACGTCATCCGCCCATCTTTCGCCGGAACCTTGAAACCATGCTGCCAGCAGATCGCCGTTCGGCAGCTCAACGATTGTGGAGCCGTGAACGTGCTGACTCACAAGAGGGAATATCTCAATGGTCTTACAAACAACTTCTTCATCCCCGGCGGGTTTGTTAGCCTGCGCGAAAGTTGTCTCGATAATGCTTTCGCCGCCGACTACAAGTATTAGGTAAATAACAAGTATTGAATTTTGCTTGAGAATAGAAATTCTCCCGCTTTCCTTTGTTTTACATGAAATCCCGGCGTAATAACTCACCATAGCTAAAAACCTCCAAGTTTGACTGATAATGCCGCCCGGCGAATATAATATCCAAAAAAGCATCGGCGGCAGGTTCGTATTGTTTTATAATGCTCAATATTACACGCTGGTTGTTTTGTCAAGTAGAATATGGCCCTGGAATAGCCCAATAATATGGGGATTTGTATTGACTAAAGGGGATAAATCTGTTATAAACAGGATAGGTGGAAATCTTTAGATTTTTCATCTTGTTGGGGGGGAGTTTCTACAGTTTATTTCAGATTTTAATTAAATAAGTGCCAATATCGGCCGTTTAAGGAAGGAGGCAGCATTAGGCCCAAAAACTATTTTGAAGCAATATTTTAGTCTAAAAATAAGTAAAAATTACTGTTAGTCGCTTTGGCGTGTGGCCGGAGCGTAATCATCCAAAATTTTTTTAAGGAGGATTATCATGGGTAAAAAGTTTATTTACCTGACCATCTTTTTTACGCTGGTGTTAGGGTTGGCCGGAGAACAAGCATGGGGGCAGTCTCGCGCTGCCTACTGGGACGGGAACTATGGCACAGCTTGGGCTGGAGGTGGCGAGGTTACACGAGACGCTTTGGAGG
>Ga0307378_10001254_pt1 | contig 41642 bp, 58 predicted proteins | sample UN1MG_FD_202238 | JGI IMG/M metagenome (GOLD analysis project Ga0307378, IMG submission 202238) | Soil microbial communities from Risofladan, Vaasa, Finland - UN-1 | ecosystem: Environmental > Terrestrial > Soil > Coastal area > Acid sulfate soil | place: Finland: Risofladan, Vaasa | collected...
TTGGTTCCTTAGTTTCTTGGTAACGATAACTTTGGCTCCAACCTCATCGGTAGTATGGGTCGTTCCAGTGATGGATAGGGTTTGGGAATTAGACATATCAACACCGTCAATCAGGTCATCCATTGAAATAGACCCGAACTTCGGGATATAGATACTCTTCTCACCCTGCCCAATCGTCATCTTGTTTACTGTATTCGTAAATACAGCTTCGTGTTCATCAATGTTGTTACTCCTCTTACGAGGGGGCTAGTCATTTCTGCTAACCTCTGCATATCGCTATGCAGTTCGGACTATATCTTCTCTTTTAAGAGTCTAGCGTTAAGTCTCTGAGGCCGAGTAACTGTATGCTTGGCTGCTTGAATCTCATATATGAGATTTATTTGTTCCTTGGTATAAGCCCTCTTGCCATTAGGTAAAGCATTAACATCAAGTTGCTTTCGCTGTTCGCAGAATCTATAGAGCATCAATGCTTGCTTATTTTTCTGTCCCGTAAGATAAGGCATAATAGCTGGTAAGAATGTCAATAACTTGGTCATATTAAGTATTAACACATCTTTGGTAGTAGACCGTTTGCCTTTCCTCTGTGCGACATGAGGGTTTGCCCCTATTCTCTGGCATATATCTACGACTCTTTCAATGATAGCCCAATCATTATTAGTGATAACCACCCTTGGAGACGCACTTCCTTTGTCTCTAGGGTAATCAATTCTTATTGAGCCTTCGCCGTCTACTATGCCAGCGAGCCAAGCCTTTTCTATTTCAGTTACTTTCGCCTGCTGATTGTCCCCACTGTCGGATTGTTGCATATCAGCACCTCCAGATACACGGGATTTTCCAGCATCAAGCTAGATTTTACATACCCAGAACTCTAGGTATATCTTGCAGCACCCACCATTGCTACTGAGCCAGCAGCAAGGTCGGCACCAGTTGTAATAGCCATATCACTTTCTCCTTAATTAGAGTTGAATTTGAAACCGTTTGGCAGCCTTAGCGTATTCCTCGCTACTTATCCGTCCTTCCACATAAGCAAGTTCATAGTCATTCCACGTGCGAAGTCCGGCTACTGCCGTGCCAGTACCCCTCGCTTTAGCCCTCTGGCCTTTAACGGGAGTCCTTGACTCACCGCCTTCTTCCTCTTCCTCCTCCCCTTCACCTTCGCTTTCAGCTTTAGGTGACTTGGAGGCTATATCCTTCATCCTTGCAAGGCTGTAAGTTGTGTGACCATCCTGGTCCGTGTCAGACCCTATCTGAAGTAGAAGGTCAGCAGTTAAGCTACATCCTTGGGCTAATTCCTTAGCTTCTTCCGTTGCCTCAAATTTAGCCGCTTTGTCTATAGCAGCCTGGTGCTGAGCTCTCTCCGCATTAAAGTCCGAGCGGTCCCGGGATAGTTTCATATAAGCATCCTCATTCTGGTGCTTGAGTTTGAGAGCACTGATAACCTCAGTATCCCCACCGGCAGCCTTTAGTTCTTTCTCTCTGTCTCTTGTTCTCATTGTCGAGATGGTGGTTTCAAGGTCTGTTAACCTAGTCTTGTTACCATCCATCGTTCTCTTGAGGGTAGCGTTGACATCAAGGGAGTCTTTAAGCTGTCGGCCAAGGGCTGCCTTTTGAGCATTGACATACTGCTCTCTCTCAGCTTTGGTGTAGGTGAAGACCTCCTCCTGTGGTGTTTCCGATTGTTTCAGTCCTGTTTCCTGTTCGGGCATTGGTTCTGGAGTAGTTCCGAGTTCGCCTTCAGGAGTTGTTACCTCGTCCATAACGGCTACGTCAGTTTCGTCCTTCTTCTTAGCCATTGATTCCTCCTAAGTTTATTTAATAAAAAAAGCAGCCTAAACCTTTCGGTTCAAACTGCTCAGTTGTTCTGTCACAGTGTAACTTATTCTATTGTTAAAGTGCTATATGCCAGCTAGTAGCCTATGTCCTTACTACACCCAGGAGCTTATCCCTGTAGCTGTTCAGGCTGCTCATACTTACTAGAATATAGCCCTTTCGGGTAGCTGGCACTTGTGTTATCTCTTTTTCATAACTTAATACTTTCCTTAATCTTCTCCACTCTTACTGGTTCCCCTTCCTCAGTGTGTACCTCAACCACCCCATATTTATTATCACGCAATAACTCTAAGAGCTTACGCTCCCTTATACTTACTAGCATATTCCTTAAAATCTCTTTTGTCAAGTCCAATAATTCCTAAGTGTATTTTCTTGTGGCAAGATGAGCAAATCCAAGTAACTTTTAATGGGTCAGAGTAATCTTCGTGATGCCCTGACAATTTTGTTTTCCTACCACAACCTTCACAAAGTAATGGCTTTATAACTTTACCTATCTTTACTGCATACCGTAATAACCATGACGCTCTTAACCTATCTGGATGCTCTTGTCCCCATTCAAGAATACCCTCCATATAATTATCGGCACGATTCCGACCATTCTTGGCATACCACTCTTTATAAAACTTAGCCTGCTTCTCCTTATATCCTAACTTTGCCCTTGTCCGTGCATGAGCTTCCTTAGTTTCTTCAGGATGTGCTACTTGATATGCAGTAACTCGTTTGCTAATACACCCCTTACACCTACTCCTATTATAAGGATAAAAATTGACTTCTCGGTTTTCACCACATGTAAGACATTTACATTTTTTCATACCTTAATGATATACAATTAAGGCTTGAATGTCAAGTGCCTTACCTTAATCCACTTAATCCTGTCATTAGACTCTCAAGCAATTCCCTAAATTCACTCTCCCTCTTAGCTACATCTTCAAGGAATCTTTCAGTTGGAGTTATTCTAAGTCGCCTTCTCTGCTCTGACATTGTAGTTGTCCATATTCCAGCAAGGACACCCCATTCATCTAGCTCAGGATTCTCCAACCTATAGGTATCTTTTTGAGTCTGGAAGGGAAACTCATTATAGACCAGCCATTTTACAAACACTTCCCTCGAAGGAACTCTACTGAAATCCAAAGGCTCCAACCCCAGTAAGCCGAGATATACCTGCTCGTAGAAATTGGGGCGTTCCATCAGGAACCAGTCATCTTCATACCACCTATCTTGATTAGTTGCCTCCTTCCAGTTATCAGGTTTCCCCTCTGTCATAATTGAAGTGAAGCCTACATAAGCATCAATATGAGTTTCAGGAACGAACTTACCATAACCATTTCTTCTTATCTCAGCTAAGCCAAACTCTGTGAGCTTGCCCTGCTCATCAAACCGCATAGCCTGGCGAGTCCTGTTCCTCTCATCCACATCCTCAATATAATAAGGGGATGCACTCTGACTCAAACCAGTCACCTTGTCAAAGTCCTCTTTGAACTGGTCATAAATGTCATCATATTGGACAGCAGGCACATCCTCTGGCTTAGGAATATCTATACCGGCTAGTTCGTGCATTGCCCGAGCAAAGCCAGGGTTATCCAGTAGCATCCGCTCCTGTCTAAAGCCCCTGGCTCCTAAGTCGTAGTAAGCTAAATAATTGTCTATCTCTGTACTTGGGAACTCCATACTATAGGCATCACGCTTGCGTCTAGCAATAGCATACTGGGGGTTCGCATCAAGGTAATCTAATCTCGCCTCCCTATTCTCAGAGTCAATAGCGTCATACTCCGCATCTTGAGTCGCCCAATCCACATTGATACGCAGGACTGGCTCACGCTGTAGGAGTTCTTCCTTTCTATCCTTGAGCAGTTCATTGGCTATTGCCCAGTCATAGGTATCGGGGTTATCAATCAACCACAGCAATGCCTCAGAACTGCCTGGTTCAAACTCATCAATCGTATTGCCTCGTTCCACCCATTTCCCCACAATATCCTCGGTAGCCCCGTTCTCATATGCCTCAATGCGTCTGAGGTCATCAACCCACAACGGATTATCAAGTTTATACTGCTTGCGTTCCTCGTCAGTTTCCAGAGCATCGAACTCATCAAACAACTCACGATTTTTAATCTTGAGTTCCAGTGCTGCTATCGGAGTTTCTATCGGGTCAAAACCCAGAGCCTCTCGAAGGTTATCATCCTGTGCCAGAATAAGCTGTGCCTCCCAACTATTCCAACTACGCTTGTAAACTTCCTCTTGATACTTGAAGTAAGTTTTCTCAGAGCCTTCAGGAGGTAGCCAAGTTGAAAGGTGAGCGGTGTCAACACCATACTCTTCACACCACTTAATAATAAAGTCGTATGCTTTCTGTGTTTGTATCTTACCACCGTAACCCCACATAGCAAGCAGGGCATCATCTTCAGGGCTTTCGAGTCGCCAACTAGAACGCCATTCCTTAGATAGAGCATCATACTTTACTGCAAATGCTTCCTTATCTTTACCTATTAGAGACCAATAATCCTGAAGGAGACCAAAGTTTTTAACCAGTTCATTGTCCTTCAAATCTTTCTTGTTAGCCTCTATGTATTCCTTGATAACCTCAACCCTCTCATCCTTTGTCTTAGCCGTGTTAAACTTTTCCCATAGTTCGACTACTTCAGCTTCCTTCTCATCCGGGTCAGGGAATAGGAAGTTAGCAATATCATACTCATCCATATTGATAATTTTCTCTGGTGGTAGATTCTCATAATGTTCTCTACTTGCTTCAGCTTTTCTGAATCCATCAAGTATCGGTGATACAGATTTATTAAATCGCTTGTCTCCTACTGATTGCCTAATATCTCTGATGTCTGAGGCAAGGTCTCCAAAGTCATACCTCATTCCATCTTCATCAATCTCACCGAGTTTAGCAAGGTTATCTTCTACCTCTGAGTTAATATCAAGCCTGCCTATCAGTATGGGGATATTAAGATACTCCCACCATTTCGCTTTCTTTTCCTTGCTTTCATCAAGCCTATCAATATACTCACGCCCACCTTCTGTTTGATAAGGCCCCATAGAGATTGCCTTTAGCCACTCATCAGGTCGGACTTCAAACTTCGGCTTTCCCTTAACATCTTCCATCGCACCCTTTAACACAGCTTCTATTCCATCCAACATTCTGTTTATCTGTGTCCCACCAAAGGGGAAGTGATAATTGAGAACCCATCTTTTTATTCTTGTGTAGTCATCATACTTTACTGCATCACGAAAACCTGTCCAGAAGTCGTTAATATACTTGGCGGGTAGGGGAAGATACCAAGCATCCCCAGGGTCTACAGCACCTTGTAAGATAGCAAACATAGGAATAAAGGAGGAAACTATCCACGGTTTTCTATTAGTCAATTTATCTATGGCAAAATTGATAACCATAATACTAATCAGGAAACTCGTTATAAGCATAAGTCGTCTGCTAATGGTAGCCTTTCCATCAGCAGAGGTAGCAGAGATTGTATTGTAAGCACCAGCTCTGCCAACCCTGATGAAGTTCATCTCACGGATATAGTTCATCGCCTGAATGGTGAAAGTCTGGAATGGGAACACCGCACCAACAGCCTTTGACCTGAGCACAGCAGGAACATTCTCATAGTTATACATTGACTGAGTTTTCGCTCCCATCTTTGAGGCATACTCCACAAGTTCCTGCCCTCTGAACCCTAACTTCATCCCTTTATAATAACCAGCACGAATAGATATTCCAGTTAAAAGAGACTCAATAGTGTTGGTAATAAACGAGGCATAATACTCAGCCTTATCAATCAAGCTCCCCTCAAACTGGAGGCTCTTATCAACTTGGGTCCCTATATCCTGATATGCCATCATACCCGCTCTTTTACTTTTAATGATATAAGAGTAAGTATCTCTGGTAAAAGCCCTTGCCGATGGCGAGAATATAAAGTCAAGCCCTTTAGCAAGATTGATAAAACCAGTTCTGCCAGCCGTAAAAGCGATTGACGAAGGTTGTATCGTTATATTCCATATCCAGTTTAGAGGGAATACATTGCGGGTAAGGTTACGCCTTATTATGTATGTAGCTTTTGCTATCTTCTCTGGTAGGAACGCCTCATAAGCCTTCGTCAGTCTAGGTTTTGCTCCAGCCCATACTTCAGCATTATATTCCTCAAGAAGTCTTGCTGTTGAGTTCAGCCCTTTAGCTTTGAGTGCTGCTATGTGTATCTTATTATTCTGAACAGTGTTGGTGAAGAATATGTCCTTACCTGCTGTTCTGATATAGTCAAAAAGGAGCTTGTGAACATTCTTTTCAAGTGTGTAGTTCTTCATTCCACCTGTTCGTGTCATAGCCCTAGCATTGAATGGAGCATCAGGCATAATATAATCTGGTGCAGGTGCTTGAGCGTGCATATCGGCTGGAGTCCTTTGTGAGAAGCCTAATGAACTCCATATATTTCTTTCAGCAACCCAAGCCATATACTTATCAATGTAGCCAATCTCTTTCTGCCCACGCTTAACCCTTGCTAGGTTCTGCATCTCCCTCATCTGGTCTAGGTAAGCCCTTGACCACTGAGCAAACTCCACTATATTCTGCTTGGTCTGGGTATCATACTCCGCTAGGATATTCTTAATCTCTGTTTTCCTTAACAGTTGAGCAGTCTTAAAATCGGCTTCCTTTGCTGTGATTTGTTCTATCACATTGAATACATCAGCCCACTTCTTTTTACTCACACGCCCCGTTAAGCCAAAGCGTTCAAACATATTCTGAGCCTCTTGGAAGCTATTATCTAGGAAAGCCTTATATGCCAAGAAGTTTCTCTGTGATGGTCTCTGGATATACTTCTGTGCTACAGCAGGAGCATCAGGTGTTCCAGATGCCCTGCCTCCATCAATATGCTCAAACAGAGCATCTACATCTTCCCAAAAGCCTTGCTGGTATGGAACATCTTGAAGATATGGAGAGTCCACAAACTCTTGAGTTACATAGAAACCACTTCTGCGTATGGCTGCTACAAGTTTCCCACCCTTTGTTCTGCGTAAAGCTATACCAAGAGATACTGCATCATCAACTGTTAGTGGAGTCTTTGCCTTTGCTTTATCAATAAGCCCACCAAATATCTGCTGTCTAGCCTCGGCATCAGTAATAAGAGCATCCCACATCTCCACTGTTTCTCCAGCTTCCCTTATTGCTGTCTCATCTGCTCTTCTTGCTCTTAGATTTACCAATTCGTCAACTGCTAATTTCTTCAATTCAGTTAGTTCTTCAGTAGCAGTATGAACTTCACCTGTAAGTGCAGCGAGTTTAAGCTCGCTTACATCAGGCATTGCCTCAACATACTTCGCAATGTCCCCTGTCTTGAGGTATTCTACAGCAGCAATATCAAGTGGAACTTCGGGTATAGCACTCAAGAGTTCCCTCTTTACTTCTACATTAAAATCTTCCATACCCCTATAATGAGATGGATGCCTTACTGTCTGCCTGGGTATCTCCCCTTCCTGTCTCGGTTGCGTAACCGCCTCAAAGTTATTCTTACGGTTGACTTCCATCTCTGCTTCAGGTGATGATACCTTTTGCTCATAAGCCTTAAAAGCATCTACCTTTGTTTGGGCTTGCTCATTGATAAAAGTTTCCATAGTTTTACTAATATCTATTGGCTCTATTCTCTCAAGCTCTCTAATCCTTGCCTTTTCAGACCGAATCTCCATTACTCTATCGGCAATATCATCAGGAGTCATACCCCACTTATCAGCCAACTCATCGAGAGCATCAGCTATAGGAACACGATTATACATTGGCGTTCCCTTCTGGCTGTAAGGAGTAACATTGATATTAGGCTTAATAGCCTGAGCTTGCTTTAGAGTGAAGTAACTAGGAAAGGTTTGCTCTCTGATAGAAATAAAGGAATCTAATGCAACATTCCTATTCCCAAACTTGAACCTAGTCGTTGCTATAGGGTCTAACTCCAAGTTAGCCTTTAATCCCTCTGCCTCAGCATAAGCCTCAAAAGCCTCTACATCTTCAGGCGGTGCTACCTCAGCAGCCTGTCTAGCTTGCTGTAGCTTAAGTTGCTCTTCCATTGAGATTTGAACTATCTCGCCCTTGCCCGGTGGCCTGACTTCCCTAGCAGGCACTTCCCTAGGTAGCATACTAGGCTGTAATCCAGCTTCAGGCATACCTGGCTCTGCGATTGGGATTGCCAAACCTTCAGGAGTTAAAGTATAACTTGAGGGTCTCAAACCACCAGGGGTCATTTGACCCTCTTTTTTTATAACTATTCCTTCTCCCAAACGCCTAACAGCACCATCAATTTGGACTGGTTGTAGTTTAGTTACTTGCTCAAGTTCTGGGAATGTTATATTGGGTTTATCCTTAATTGATTGTAACACAAGGTCTTCGTGATGTTTAAGTTCTATTGCTCTGGCTTCGGGTATCTTAGGTATTGTAACCTCTGGGGTAACAGGGGGTTTCTGTAATGCGGTAAGTTCAGTAGGAGTTAGAGCTTCAAATGCCTTGGATGCTACTTGACCTGATAATCCTACGGATTGAACTAGATTTACCTTAGCAGTCATAGCCATAGCAGCCCAAGTTACAGCATTGATAGGCACTCCACCCATAGCCATAGCACCAGTTTGAGTAGCTGTTGGCACTAATGTTGGGCCAATCCTTTCCACCAATGCTAGGGAGTCTTGCTCAACCACTCTCATACCAGCGTCACTAAGAACGTAGCCAGTCTTTGTCGGATTGAAGAATGTCCTGATAGCTTCCCTTAGCATAAACTTCTTAGGCAACTGAGCTACAGCTTGATTCACAAAAGCCCTTTCAGTCTCAGGTGGGATTTTTACACCAGCACTCTTAGCCCAAGAACGAACGTTTCTAGTCACACTAGCCCGTGCTGCAATCTGATATGCACTTTGAAGGGCGTAGTAGCCAGTAATCGCTATTGTACCTATTGCCCCCACAGCACTGAGGATAGTAGCAGGAGCAGGGATTATAGTTTCACCGATTTTCTTTGGAGTATATAGCCAGTCAGAGAATTGTTGCTGAACCTTTAATGGTGTCCCACTAAATGCTTCGGTAGGAACTTGCCCTGATTGGGAAAGTTGTAGTCTATCCTGAATTGATGGAATCCAAGCCTTCCACCAGAAGCCAGGGTCATCCATAACAAGCCCGCCAGTTTCAGAATCAACCTTACCAACCTGTTTGCCCTCATAGAAAATCAGGTAATCATTACTTCTAAGAGTTGGTGTAGTCCCTACAAATTCCCAGTCGGGCATTATTCTTATTATCGCAGGCTGTCCGTAACCAGCAGGAAGAGATGGAGGATTTATTGTTTGCTCAATACCTTCAGGTGGAATTGCTTGTAGAGGACTCTCAGTTCCATAAAAGGCATCAATCTGCTCTGATGTATTCCCTAAGAATTTAAGCAGGCTCTCTTTCCCCTCCGAGTAACCACCTGACCTCATATCCTCAACGAAGCCATCCCAGTCCGACTCTATGTAATCGGCAAAGGCATCTGGGGTCATATCGGGAAAGACATCAGTGATTAGCTGTGCTATCGGTCTGATAGGAGCACCGAATTGAAACCAGTTCTCAACATCAAGTGTCCCGCCAGTGCGTTGATACTCATTGTAAAGCAACGCATAATCTTCCTCTGGAGTTGGCATAACTTCTGCTTCAGGTGCTATAGGAGCTTCTACTGGAGCTACAGGTTCTACTGGTACAGCCATTAAGTCTGCCATTGTAAAGGTCTCGCCAGTAGGTGAGATTCTAGTATCATCAGGAAACAACTCCCATCCTTCAGGGTCTAAGTAGCTATAACTAAATCCCTCTTCCCTAGTCTCGTCTGGAAATAGTTTAATGCTCCAGCCCTCTTCAAGAGGAACATCAAACTCAAACTCTGTATTAGCTTCCTCGGCAGTAAGAGTTCTAGGCAAGCCAGCCAGCCACATACTTCTCCTGGCCTCAGCTTGTCTTTCCCAAACTTCCTTCGGAAATCCTGTAGTCATTAAAACCTCTTACGCAGTAATCGGGGCAGCTTCCGTTGTAGGGATATTTGCCTTATCCTGCTAATAGCAGGTGTCCCTTGTGGTTGCTGTCTCTGTGCTGCTCGGCTTAAAATCTGCTGGGATAATTGCTCTAGTTCCCTATCTTTGAATGTCGGCATTATACAGTCTCCTTCACTACACAATTTTCATCCACAATAGTCTGTGTGTAGTAATGCAATAATTCTAACACGGTAGGCAGTAAATGTTTATTATCCGTTTCTATTAGCAACTGAGAAATCTCAATCAGGTTCTTGGATGTTTTAAGCTGCTCTGGTAGCCATTCATTCATACTGAATCTCCAACTCTAAACTTTCAGCGAGTGCTAGTTCCTGCCTACTTCCCTCTGACTTCTCCCAGCCCTTGAGCATATAGATGGCATCACATCTTGCCAGTATCTCCAAGTCCCCATCCATAAAAGCCTTATCACCTAACTTGCTCCCCATAAACATCGCATTAGTGTGAGGGCAGATAACTGACCACCCCTCATTCCATAGTTTTACGGCAACACTCCTAGCACGCATAATGTTTTCAAATACTTCATTCTCGGACTTTCCTCGGTACTTTCCAGCCACATAGATTATTTTCACCTTTACCCCCTTAGCTTTCTATGATAACTTCATCCTTACCTGATGCCTGTAAATAAATACTAGCTTCTCTCATATCCTTAAATCCTACCATCCTATCTTCGTGTGGATATAGAACAACCGTAGGGTTACTCACATGACTTCCGAAGAATCCGTACTGCTGGGCGTAGTCATCATATACAGCATAAGTACCAGGTCGGATTGCAATACATTCTCTACCTGCATATCTATACTGCTCTATCGCTGATTGATGATGATGTTCTATTACTACTATACGAGCTTGAGGGAAATACATTCTTTGGTTTTGCAAACACGTATGAGTTAGGTTGAAACTTGAATTGAATCTGGATTGGTGCATCGTGAGAATAGGGTAAACCATCTCTCCTACCTTTAAGTGAACCATCGCATAGTGCTTGAGATAAATCAAATTTAACCGCTTAGCTAATTCACCATCCCAATCCTCACCTTCAGCCATAGCAGTCCAATAGTTATGATTGCCTGTCTTTATCGCAAGTATTCTGTCAATTAACTTCTTTAATGTTAAGACATACAATCCCTTTTGTACCGATATAGGAGTCTGGTTATGGCTACTACCAATCTTTGAGGTCTGAATAATATTCTGGTATCCATCCCCGCCAATAATGCACTTTAGGTTATCGTTTTCTTCGATGAAGTTCATGTCCCTTTCAAAAGCGTCATAATCTACGCCAAACTGCCCCAACTGCCAATCCGATGTATTAACCAACCCGATAGGAACATCGGTCTTAACCTCTATGGTTAATTCGGAAGGGACTCTCTGGTGAAAGGCAACTAACCTGTCCATGTCTTTGATGACCCTTAGATGTTCTTCCCATGTATCCCCTTCAAGATGTTCATAGGTTGGGGGTAGTGTCCCGATATATTCTTTAGCTTTTCTTCCCAACCTATTGCATCGCAAGGCACTCAGTAATCCCTTATAGGTCATCCCTAAATCGTCAGCAATATCACCATAATCCTCACCATTCTCAACCCTATTCTTTACTATATCAAACTCTGGGGTATCACGCAGTGGGAATTTCCTATGACCCTTATTCTCTATTACTTCCACTATGTAGTAACTCCTTCTTCTTCAATTTCCCCTACCCCTGGTCTCTCCATCTTCCTTGCTGTCCGAGTTCCTCTAGGTGGTGAGGACGGTAACATCTCAGCTTGCGGTAATTGGGCTGGCTTCGGTACTTCCATTCCAGTTACTTCCGCTACTGCCTGCCCGGTCCTACCCTCTAATGTCTGCCCTACCTCAATTAAAAGTATTTTAGCTTGGTCTTTTAGTTCTGGTCTTTTCTCTGAGTCAGCTTGCTCATCCAATGCCCTTGCCATCTCAAAGAGTGCCAGTGCCTTACTAACCTTTTGAGCTTGCTGTACCATATACTTTTCGGATATATCATCGGCATCTCGGTATTTCAGGATAACCTTTCTGATGGTCTTATCATCCATCCATCTTTGTGCCATGTCAGCTAAGCCGTAAGAAGCAGCAATCTCCTCGGGTAAAGCGGTAAGATATTCAAAGTCAACAGTGAAGTCTCCCTCAAGGTCGGCTGGTGTATATGTCCGTTTCTTACCAGTTCTACCAATATCGGCAGTCATATCAAAGTTGATAAACTGAGACCTTATCTCTTTCTCCAGTTTCCTCTTGAACCGCTCCATAGTATGTAATCTAGGAGTGAACACCTGTCTGGAAGCCCCGGCCAGTGTCGCTATAGCTACCTGTGAAAGCTGGAACTGAAGATTGCCCCAGTCTATATTGCTCAGTGAGCCTCGCTGTAGTGCTCCGCCAAGTATTCCTTGAAAGAAACGCATGGCACCGATTATATCAGGAGCATCTATCTTCTCTAGTTTCTCGCCCACTTCAAGGGCTAATATATTACCCAATCTGTAGATAGGCTTGCCTGGCAATTTCTTACCGCTCTTACTAAGAAGCTGTTGAGGGGGAGCCAGTGAAAGCATCCCCTGTGTTTGCAGGATAGAGGCAATCTTATTTAAGTGGGGATATAGTTCACGGTTCGCACTATAGATTGAATCGCCTCGCATCCTTAGTGCTCTAGCGGAGGTTGAGAGGAAAGTTCCCTGCTGGCATAACTGACCGATAAAAGGCGGATGACCTATTAGGTTTTCATAAGAGTTATAGTATTTGCCATCCAGAAAGACTATCTCTTCGGTGCTATTCCAGTAATCCCATCTTGTTGCAGTATCGCCAACCATTGTATAATCGGGATACTCTTCTCTAACCTGAGACCTTTCGAGTATATCCCAGGAAGCAAACCAGCTAAAGCCTCTTCGCCCCATTCCATAACGGCATTGATACCTGTCAATCGGCAGGATGTCAGGGTCAAAACCTTCTCCGTCCTGAGCCAGTAATACACGGGCAAAGACTCCACCACGAATCCCTATCTGTTCCCAGAAGTAGGGGTCAAGTCCTGGCATGAGAATATCGTCTTGCCTCTCATCGGCTATGTAAACAACATCGTGGTAAAAATCCTCAATGATTTTAGTCATCTTGGTGTTCAGCACCTTATCACCACGCTGCCCGTTTATATCAATAATTTCAACCGATTCATTCAGAACTGCTATTACTCTCTCACCGTAAACTCTCGCATCATTCGAGGTAACATTCTCAACATCCGCAAGGGAGTCTCCCTTTGAGTCCGTTAATGTATATGGTTCAGAAGTCCACAACTTCTCATCCTCATCCATGCGGGGCATGAGGGTCTTCCGCCAATCATTATCGGCAGTTATTATCTGTTGCATAATCTCATGGTCAGAAACAGACGGCACTACTGATAGCGAAATAGAACTAGATTGTGGGATAGCCCTCTTTTGTTCAATGATACTTTTAGGCATAATTAGTCCTCCCTAAATGATACTATAACTTTCCGTATTTCTCCACATTCTCATTAAACCAGTCTTCAAGAAGATTATAATAGTTTTGATTAACTACTTCCTCACCAATAAAAGGTATTTGGAGTAGTACGATTTTAGTCTTTTTATCAACCTTTAATATCAACGCTGAATGTCGGTCACGGTAAGGTAGAGGTTCTGGATATTTGATATTATAGAGTATCCATGTATGCCCGTTAAGAGATTGGCGTTGCTGCTCTGTCATCTTGGTGCCATCACCTTCCCACATATTGATGAAGTCTAACAGCGTCATCCCTTTATACTTTTTCATAACTATATATCACTCTCGACCCCGTTTCCTCATGTACGTTATTGTACAATATATAAATATTGCAAAAATTGCTAACCCTGTTTCAACGTCACCATCCAATATAATAGTTGCACCAGCATAACCAATGAAACCAGAAAGGAATATACCCAAAAGATTTATAGATAATTTCATTATACCCTCCTTACAACTGGGGCAAGCTCAGCATCATCACCGAAAGCTCCAGTTCCTATCGGATTGAACTGACTTACCAGATACCTCTCAGAATCCATCAGATGATAAATTGACTTGTTTTCTATCTTGTCAGTGGCGTTATACATATCATCAAGTTCCCGACTGTAGGATTGCTTCTCGGAGATGTAGTTCGGGCAGGTAGAAAAGACCTTTTTCTTACCCAGTTTCTCGTAACCATAAACTTTCTGAATACCAGCCTCAACGCTTTTTTCTAATGGTTTGTCTATCCGCCAACCCGCCTGAGTGAAATCACCTCGCCATCCCTCCTCGGTCTGTGAGCCACCGTATCTGGTATCAATCCGTTCTCCTCTTGACAAATCAATCCAGTTGGAAACATGCTCAAAAGTAGACAGTCCGCTCATAACATATTCCCTGTAAATAAAAAGCTCTCCGGTAGCAGGGTTCATAGCTGCCCAAAGAGCTACGGTGTTTACTGGCCCGAAGTCGTGTCCTACATATCTTGGCCAGTTTACAGGTATTTCAAAGGGGGGAATAACCTGAGTGGTAGAATCAAAGGCATTGTAAATCATACCAGCCGGTCTGCTGAAACGGCCTCTATGAAACATCTGGAACTTCCAATCAGGCATAGAGGCTTTCATCCGGTCATATTCCACTCTGGGGAATAAGGGATTTTCAGTAGAGTCGAACTGAATAACATCAATATCGGGGTCTGTCTTATTAAACCACGGGTCATATATCTCTGTCTTGAGCCATCCTAGCCCATACAGGGTAGTAGTATATAGCGTCCTTGCTTGATGGATAAGTGTACGTCTTTCATAGGCTTCGTGTGTTTCTCTCTTAAACTGCTTCTGACCGCAATTAGAGACGAGAATACCATCCGCTATATAGTTGTGGTTTCCTTCAACCTCAAGATTGTAGACGAAACCATCTTTAGACAACCCTCCATCCAAGTCTCCACCATGTGATTTGAGAAGTGAAGATATGTCCATCCATTGAGAAAATACCATTCTTTCTTGTGAGGACTCGCTACATTTCCGACTTCTATGGCAATCTTTAGTGGTAATATCGCCACATCTATCTTGTAGGAGTGCGGAAGCCAACCCTTGCCTGTCGCTACCACATATTCGCTGGAACATCCGAGAGCCTTCGCCAACCACTCCTGTCTCCAACTCCTCGGTCTGCCATTGCCCCCTAGTTCCCACAATCGTTGTTTCGTCATATGCCTTGACTGTCGTGTCTGTGATTGTGCCGAATGCGAGGAAAGTTCTCCCCCAGTCTGTCCCCAAGGGCGATTGGCTAGATTGGCATACCTTTGCCTCTGGCGTTCTGCTATTGCCTGCCCGTGCTCTGGATGCTCCTGAAAGTGCTTCTTCAAACTGGCAGATACTCTCGCATCGTGTTCCTGAGTCCGATGTCTGGCAGATTTCCTCATCTTTCGGAGAGTCTCTTCTGAATGTTTGAATCCTGCTTTTCTCATCTTTAATTACCTCCGCCCTAAGTATAGCATAGTTAGCAGAAGTAATCAAGTTATCAGCCCTTACATAACCATCTTTAGTCCAGACCTTATGGTTGCCTGTTAATCTCAGATTGCCTATCCTTAGAAGTGGTTTTCTTTGAGGGAGTTTTATCCACCGAACAATAGGTTTAAGACTCCATTCGTTATTAACGGTATCAAACGACCAAACCCGAATATGTAATTGCTTATCAACTATTTCAGAGATTGGCAAACTACCAACTTCAGTTTCTATTAAAGTCTCAGGAGCTACGCACTCATCCAGCCAACCGCCTTTGACAGTTGCCGATTCCATTGATTCTGGATTCTGAGCAGAACAGATTATAATACGAGTAGGAATATCGGCGTCAGGGAAAAGAACATAATCAGTTTCAGACCGCCTTGTTTGCTTGCTCCAGAAAGTAAATAGTTTTCTCTGCTCGCTGTAAGTTCCGTAGTGGAATAGGTCTTCAAAAACATACAAAAGCTCTGGCAATAACTTGAGGGATAGTAATGGGAAAGTAGCAGTCCCAACAATGTAGTCACCTGGCCCCTTAGTCCGTATCTCCCTATCTAACCAGTGTGGACCATAGCAAGTCTTACCACCCTGACTACCAGCCAGCATAGCAACCTTCCGCTTCTTTGACCTGTGCGTTCTGGTCTGCCCTGGATGGAAGTTCAAACGCAGAGTGCCGTCCTTAATCTCACGGAAAGGCGGTGCTTTAGTTGCTGTTGTCATTCAGTTTTTCCTTATACATCCTATCCATACAACGATGATAGATTTTCAATAGGATTTTCCCAGTATCCCTTTTCTTAGCTACTTGCTTTTTCACGCTAGAATCCCCTTAAACTCAAAGTGAGCTATATTACCCAGTATCTTTTCATTCAGTGTACCACATAAAGGGCAGGGCTCCAAATGCTTATTATCAGAATACAGTTTGCGTTTGGCATATTCGTGTCCACATTTGCGACATTTGTATTCATATAAAGGGATACTGCACCACCTTCCTGCGAACATTCAGAGACCTGCCATCTTTTCTAGTATGATTATCCACAAAGTTAATAAACATTTCGGCCTTTGATTTTTTATCTGATTTAAGGTATCGCATCACTTTCTCTAAAACAAATTTCGCCTCTCGTTGTCTATTCACTTCTATTCTATAACAAGGCTTATTCTTTGTACTTTGAAGGCATACAGTGTAAAAAACAAGCCATTCATCTAGAATGCGTTTTACTTCACACAATATACCATCATCAGTATTAGTAACTTGAACTCGGCAAAGATGAGTCCCATTCTTTCGCTGAAGACGCACCATAATACATCCCTCGCCATCAATTATACCAGCTAACCAAGCAACATCAGTGTTTTTAACTAGCACTATCCCCTCCCCTTAATTCATATTAAGCTCAACCCACTTACGCCAGTAGAGTTCTTCGTGAACATAATACTGCCAGTCTATGCCAGGCTGACCTACCAGCACAATCAACCCCATCAATGTCATATACTGTGTCGCCCTACTTGCCCTAAACATCTTTTGCCTCTATCAATGGCTCTACTATCTCTGGGGGATTAGCTGATACGCCACCTGTCGTAGGCATCTCAAGAATAAGTGGCCCTACTGCTACATAGCCAGCAGGTATATCATTATCTGGGTTATCTTTTGAGAGCAAAAACTTTTTAAGAAGCACTGCCTTTGCCTCTTCTAATGTAGGTGCACTACTATCGCTATGTGCCCTTTCCTCATTACCTAAATATATAATGAAATACTTTTGGTCTTCAAAACATTTATAGCCAGTTAACGATTGATATTGCTGCACATAACCAAACATCGTGCCATACTTACTAGTTAGGGCATAAGTGGTAAACTTCTTGTGAGGGTGGTAGCTATGCTCCCTTGTAATTTCCTTCCACTTATAGGGCAACTCCCTATCTACCTTTATCACTAAGCCATTCTCATGGAGATATGCCCATAACGCAGCAGGATAATCTGTATATTCCTCTATTCCCTTCCTTATCTTTTCTTGTTTAGTCATAATAACCTCCTTTGTAAGAAGCGGGGTTGAGGTTTCGGTTGAAACCCTGGCGTGGCAACCAGGGAAAGACCGCCAGTACAAACCCCGCTCCTATAAAAGTGCACTGGAATTATCTACCTGCCTTTCTCCTCTATCTCCTGTGGCGTTGCTAACGGTATGACCTCTCTCTTACAAACATAACAATATCCTAGCGTTACCCTCTTCCCACATATCGGACATATCAGCACTTTCATCTCAATCTCCTTTTTGTAGTTGAAAAATACTCTGGTGACATACTATAGTCCTCTCGTCAAACGATTTACGGTTCCCCTCTCATTCCAGGGGTATCACTTTATTAGCACTCTGTACCCGCCCTGATTACCGCCCTACTGCTTCTCATCATAGGCAGAGCACCAGCCATGCCATACTTATCAGGACAATAGCACCGGCTAACAAGCAATCAATCTTACCGGCTCTCATTAAAGTATATCCTCTATTCTACCCACGTCCCTTGAAGTTATGACCTGCCTCTCAGCAGGACGCACTTTACTTTGAAGCTCCTCCTCGGTTCTGGCTGATGTGTAAAAGCCACACGGATTACACCCAGCCCAATAATACTGTGACTCAACACCACCACGGCCTTGCTCCAATTCCTGTCCACATTTAGGACAATTCATATCCACCCCCTATATGTAGTGTCTCCTCTACCTACAGCACCCCCATACTAAATAACATTAGCACAAAAAAGATAACATCTCCTAATTCCATATCTACCTCCTGTCATTGTGTAGTTATAAACTTAATCAATGCCCAGATTATTAAACCTGTTACTGTAAACCCAGACACCACCGACACAAGAATGACCCCAAGTAAACCTAGTGCCTTAATCATGTCCTTCACATCTACCCCCTATATATAGTATATCCCCCATCATTAGCACCACCATATATTGTGGGACGCACTATAACTATTATGTCAACTTGTCCTGTTCTCATACTCGACACTGAAACTAAACCCGTTAATACCCAGGGCGTTAGTACCAACTGAGTCATTGTAACACTTGACTTCATCCCAGTTATTCTCTAGCTTGTCAACCTCTCTGCGTAATGATGCTATAACAGCAACCTTCGCCCTCTCGTCCACACCCTCCACTTTTCTAGTCATTATTCTCCCTCCTTTAGTAGTTCTCTAGCTTCGCCCTCTATCACCTGGGGCGTGCCCTCTCCCTCATTGAGCACAATCTCAACGTGGGTGATAGTAACAGTTTTCCTCTCGTTGATGTCAACCCGGGTCCTGTCTTTCCTGCCCCACCGGTCCGGGTGCCTGCGTTCATTAACAGTGATAGCTAGATAACCGTCCTTCTTTTCAATGGCAGCATTGCGAGCCGTTTGCACCATTAAGTCCTCGGCATCAGCTTCGGCCCTTTTTATTGACTCTAACAGCCTTATATATATACTGTCCTCGGTAGTCAAACCGTTATCCTGGTCTTGTCTAGCTTGTTCAAGCCAATAGTAGTATGTTGGTTCAGCTATACCGACAAGGGCACAGGCCACAATAGCATAGTTCCCCTTGCGGATATACTCTGATAGGGCTTCAATCATACCGTTGTTTAGTTTTCTAGGTATCGGTCTTTTAGTCACTTCTTTAGTAGTCATCTTATACTTATACTTTAACTTAAACTTAACCTTTAACTTATAGCTGAGTGACTACTGTATGCACTCATTACTAGGTATGGATTAGGTATGGATTATTTTAGTCTCAATAACTGGTGATTTTGTGTACTAATTTTCAACCTCTGTAAAAAGTAGCAATATTTTAACTAAGCGTTAGGTCGGCGTTAGGTCACCTTTAGGCCGGCGTTAGCGTCAAGTTTTCTCAGATAATTCCGCATCATATCGGTAAATCTTTCTTGCCGGTTACAGTGGCGACAACGTAGCTCTATGTTGTCCGGGTCATTATCCCCGTCAAGGAAGATGGGTGTTTTGTGGTGGAACTCAAAGGATATAGAGTCCTTGCCGTCATACTTACGGCCAAGCTCTGAGGTATACTCAACAACGGCAGGCTTACCGCCTCGCTGTGTTACTGTCCCGACCTTACCGCATACCTGGCACGTTGCCTTGTCCCTCTCAATAACGAGCTGCCTCACCTCGACAGGCATTGTCCTTCTCTTCATACTTTATAACCTCACTAACAGTATAAGCACAAAGAAGCCCGGGTGTCAAGTATTACCCTGTGGGTCGCACTATCAGTTGACAATAACATATCTGGAGTGATACCAAAGTATCATCTTGTAAGCGTTATGTAAACAAACTATTGACAGCAAGTAGGACAGGGTATATATTGAGAGCATAAGTCCTGAGCTGGGAAGCCAGGCAGTCAAAAAGGAAGGGACAAAATGAAAGTCCGAAACATGACAAGCAATCGCACAGGCCGGGAAGTGCCGAACCAATTTGACATCGTAGACGATAATGGAAACATCTACTTTCAGAGCTACCGAACAGTTATTGTAGCAATCAAGAGCGGGGTAACATACCTTGATACTCTCTGGGACTACTCCAGAACTACCGGCAAGTATCGTAACCAGTTTCTAGGAGAGACACGCAAGGAAACAGAAGCCAAGATAAAAGACGGGACATATATTGTAACCGACCTTAACAGCTAGGTATAGACAGTTAAATAAAACAGAAAGGAGTTAGACAGATGATAAACAGTAGGAATTCAAAAGCAGTCTTTACAAGTGAGGTTGCTGGGACTAGGTATACAATAGCTAGTTGGTGGCAGGTAGACAAAGAGGGATACGCACTAGCTGGGCCAAACTCATCCAAAAAGGGATTAGCAAGGGAAGTGGCAATACTCAATCGGCTTATGAAATCAGGTCAATATACAGACAGGCCATAGTTAGCTATCGGCAACCGCTCATCAGCTTATGGTGGGCGGTAACGGATAAGCTATCAAATAAAGAAGGGGGTAAACTGAAATGAACAAGGCACAGATACTTGACCACTGGAGAGGAATCAATCCGGGGCAACCGATAGCTATTAGTGAGGTAGCATATAAGCACACCGGCAGCACCTATGCTGAGGATGGCATCAGGCTAACGGGTAGCCAGGAGTTTATTGACAGCATACTATCACACCTTAAGGACTTACTGGACTATGAGAACGACAGCACCAGGTTACAGCTAGTCTATAAGCAATCAGTGGATAAGGACACAGGGCTACCACTGGCAAGTTATAACTGTTATATACAAGTACACGAGAGAGGCAGGGAAGCTCAGATAATGAATAGCATTGTAGCAGGAGCTCGACAGCGACAACTAGCAAGGGCTATCTAACCCCTTGCTACTGCCAGGCTAGTCCAGCCTATCAAGTAAGATATTGAGGGGCTACCGGCTAGCCTGGTGGTGGCGAGGGAAGTAAATAAAGGAGGTGGTGAGATGAGTCAGTTAGTAACAGACATAACTATCGCAGGGTTAGCGATAACCTTCTTGCTCTTGACCCTGATATACTGGACTGTTAGATATGAGTTCAGTATCAAGAAGCAAGTAAAGAAATGGAGGGGATATGACTGAACTACTGGAGCAAATGCAACAGCTAATAAAACAGGCACGGCATGACGGCTATCAAGCTGGACTATCTAAGGGCTACGAGCTGGGCTGGCAGGCTGGACAGGTGGAGAAGTCTAACCGGGCTATGATTGATGACAAGGAGATAGCCGACAATATGAAGGACTACTGGATGCACCAGGCAGACGGAGCCGAGAAATAAAAGGGGGTAAGATATGACCTATGTAATAGAGGGGAGAGCAAACACGGTGACCAAGCACAAGGCACTAATCTATCAGGGTAAACGGCCCTTACCTATCAGTCAATACGGCAGAGTTATGCTGTATAAGGGGAGGTTATGATGAACTATACTAAAGGGGAATGGAAAGTAACAGGAACTGGAATAGGCGACTACTTCATTGAACCCCTGATGGCACGAGTACCAAGAATAAATGACGCCCAACTCATAGCATCTGCACCTGATTTGTATGAGGCACTGAAGGCAGTTGATGATTACCTATCAGCTCCGTATCCTGAGAATATGAAACTAAAGCAAATAGCTGCGGATAAACTAATCTCAGCACTGGCTAAAGCGGAGGGAAAATGAAACCAATCAAAGTAACAATCAGGAATGTTGATGAGGAGACCTATAACAAGGCAAGGCAATTAAGTATCAAGCTCAAGGTAGGTATAGGCTTCCTGGTTACTGAAGGGCTGAAGAAAGTAATCAAAGAGAATGCTTGACAAAGTTGTTGATATAGTGTATGCTAGGGTTACTATGGCAAAGTATGATAGTATGAGGAAGCTGGAACGGAACAAGATGCTAAGGGAATATACTCTAGCACACCCGGAGTTATCACTCAAGGAGATTGGTAAAGCCTTTGGTATCTCAACTAGCAGGGTATCTCGTATCATCAGTAGCGTACCTGAGACGCACTAGAACCAACGACAGAGGCATTAACAACACCAGTAATAGTAACTAAGAAAGGAGGTAAATCGTGGCAGAACTAGAGGAACAAATCAAGGTGGTGGCTAGGGGTAGAGCTATAGTAGCGGATTTAACTGCTGTCAAAGGTAGGCTCTATGATAAATGGGTAGAGGATAACAAAGAGCACCTTACTGCTTTGAGGGACACTAGGTTGACAGTCGAGGAAGCCGAAGCCAAACTAAGGGAACTCACGCTCCAAGCCTATGCCGAGACAGGAAACAAAGCACCGGCACCAGGGGTAGGCATTAGAGAGCGGACAGTCCTGACCTATGATGGCAAGGTTGCCTTTGATTGGGCAAAATCTCACAAGATGGCACTCCAGTTAGACAAGAAAGCCTTTGAGAAGATAGCCAAGGCCGACACCCCAGACTTTGTTAAAGTCAGCACTGAGGCAATAGCTACTATCGCAACTGAATTGAAGGTGGAATGATGCACTACTACCCAGAAGATATAAGCCAAGAGAACCTAAAGAAGCTGATGAGAGCTAATGTATGTGCTGAGTGTGGTAGAGAAGTTAGGTTATTCTTAGATGCCGATAGTAAAATATACATAGCTTGCTCAGGCGGTAGACACGAAGGCATAGCAAGGGAATACACACCACCAATAGAAGACTATCAATCAAATATAAGGAGGGAAATAGAAATGGAACAAACACAGGGGAGAGAAACATCAAGGGAACTAGCTACTATCCCAAAGCAGGGACAGCTTACTCAGCCACAGGCAGAGAGAATACTAAGCCTCGTCTATCCTAATGCTACGAAGGACGAGATACTAAGAACTGCTATCTTCTGCCAGGACTTCGGACTCCATCCACTAGCCAATGAGGTCTACCTTATACCATTCAAGGGTAAGAATGTAATGGTAGTTGGCATACCGGCAAGCCGTAAGATGGCACACGCCTTGAAGGGTGACTTCTCATTCCTTGATGACAGTCCCAGAGCAGCCAATGAGGAAGAGATTGTCAAGCAGTTCGGTAAGGATAGCGAGGAAGCTGATGCCAATATCATTTCAATTACCAAACTTCAGGGAGTAGGCGGTAACTTAGCCATTGGCTTCGGTCTATATCCTAAGAAAGATAGCCCTTATGGAACTGATAAGGGTAACACCCGAAGGAATATGGCTAACATCAGGTCAGAAAGGCAGGCTATGGATAGGCTGCCAGGGAGAGCCTTGCCTAGATACGAGGTCATTGATGCTACTTATGCCGAAGTGCCTGACGTTGGCAAGGTAGATACCAGCACTGGCGAGATTGTGGAAGAGCCAGTCGAGGCAGAGTTCAAGGAAGTGGTGGAGAAGCCTGAACCACAAACAGAAGCCACCAAATCAAAATCTAGCCCTGTTGTTGAGGAAAGTAACAGTAATCCACCTGAACCAGTAGGAGGTATTGACCTAGACTGGCTGAAGGAATCGGCTAAGAGTATCAAGTGGACAGAGAAGACCCTAACAACTTGGATTGCTGCAAAGTTTAAGGTTAAGGGGGGATTGCTTGAAGATGTGGTTGCTGGACTAAGCCCAGAACAACGCAAAGACGTGGTTAAGGAAATTCAAGACAGAGTTGATATGGCGTAGTTTACCCCCTGACGGACTAGGCAGGAGTTGAGGTTCCTGCCTAGTGGTGAGAGGAGAAACAAGATGCCAGCACCAACAAAAGTAAAAGAGGGACAGTGTGAGGGGTGCTACATATTTATAGGTGGTAAAGAGGAACCCTGGTGGGAACTGACTGAATATAGAGACCACAAACTTTGTAGCTGGTGTATAAACTCTTGGATGAGGAGAGAGGAACTGGCTGGTCGTGAGATAACTTTTGAAGAATTTACTACGGGGAAGGTAAAGAAGGATGCCTAGAGGTAGATTTTTAGACCGAGACCTGTCAACCAACAGACAATACTGGTCTTTGCCATCAGATACCAGGAACTTCTGGGACTTGCTTATCCTGTGGCTGGACGCTGAAGGCAGGATGGATGGAGACTTGAAGATTATTAAGGGTATGGTCTGCCCCCTGGCTGACTGGTCTTTAGTTGATATAGAGAATATGCTTCAAGAGATAGTGAGATTGAAGCGTACTAATGGACTGGGTTGGATTGAAAGGTACAATGTTAATGGTACTGCCTGTATCTGGGCTAGTGGCTTTGAGGAACACCAGAAAGGATTGAACAAAACAAGGGAGGCAAAGGGTAGGTTCGGCTACTCTAATATTCCACCACCACCTAAGAAGCTATTGAGTAAGACTGGGGCTGTGCCGGTGATAGAAGATAATAGTTTCATAGAGGGGCTACGCCCTAAGTATCCTCATCTTGACCTTGATGTGGAGTGGGAGAAGTGTAAGCTGTGGTGGAGTGAGGGAAACCGTGAGATGAAAAGACCTAAGTCTGCCTTCCTTAACTGGCTCGGTAAGGCAAGGGGAATTAAGCAACCAGAGGCGAAGCAGGTCAAAAGAGAAACCAATGAGGACAAAATGGAGGGCTTTAATCCTACCACCTGAATATAAGGGAATTTATTAGACTTAATGGGGGAGTAGATATGAAAGTAATACGCAAAGACAGTGAAGATTTTGATGATACAGACGAACTGATGGCTCAGAATATCACAGAAGCGGTATGTGACCAGTTCAGTGATTGGATGGCTGAACCAACTCCGTTTAATCTAAAGTCGGATATTTACTACCGAGTTCGGAAAGCACAAGAAGATGGTATTGAGATTTAACTATTAGAGGGGTTAGAAGGATAGATAGAAATAATGACAATACCAATAGAAACTTGGTGGTTACCACGACCTAGTAAAAGTAAGTATCCTGGGAGTTTCCCTTTACACTTTGAGAGTAAATTATTTCAGCTTTACCCCGTATTCCCATATTCACGGATACTCCAACCATTCGGGGGTATGGCATTATACGGCAAAAGATGTGATATAAACCCAGACACAGACCCCGACTATTGTTGCGATGCCCACAATCTACCATTCCCTAATAACAGCGAGTTTGACTTTGTCTTACTAGACCCGCCCTATAGCGATGATTATGCCGCTCAGTTATATAGGACAGGGAAACTACATAAAAAGAAATACGTCTCTGAGGCTGTAAGGGTTTGTAAGCCAGGTGGATACATCGCTCACTATGATATTGTTCTAAACCCACGACCAGAAGGTACTGGATTTGATAGGATTATAGTTGTATTAACAAGGATGTACCACAAGCCCCGAATATGCTGTATTTATAAGAAGGATAGATAAGGAGGTAACAGATGCTAAAAGAACAAGTGGCAAAAGATAAGTTGCTATTTAACCTAATCCGTAATGAATTAGAAGCTATAATCTGGAGAGTTTTGAACAATGAGAGACTTGATAGAGACCAAGAAATTACAGAGAAGTACGCTCTAACCTTAGATGAGTTTTCTGATACTATTCTTAAAAAAATATCTCCCCAAATCCTCAATCTCTTCAAGGCAGAAGTAGATAAACTGACAGTGATAGGGGTTATGGAAATGCCACCAATATTAGAGAAAATAATGAAGCCTCATAATATACCAAACACAGCAGAGAATTACGATTACTTATGGACAGAGCGTGTGGTGTTGGTGAAAGCCCAGTTACAGGACACCAAGAAACAACTATTAGGAGGGATGGGATAGCTGTGGGAAATATAAAAGTAAACACTGATAAGTGGAAAGCTGTCTACAGACCATTTACTAAAGAAGAAAAGAAGATAATGGCTGAATCTGATAGATTTTATTTGCTTGAAATAGAAAGGGAAAGACGAGAGAGAAAGGTAGCACTTGCAAATATACCTAGAAATAGACTGCTTGATTAAACACCTATTAGACTTAATGGGGGAGTAGATATGACAAGAGAAGAAATTAGAAATGAGATAATAGGCATACTTAGGGAACGCAATAAACTGCTAATAGCTAATGGGCAAAATCCGAAAGCAGAATATAGTGCCGACCAAATCATTGACCTTTTTGATAAGGCTGGTTGGGAATCACCAGAAGAAATAGCGAGGCAAGAGCAAAGATTCGTTGAGTCTGAAAAGATACTAAATCGTGAGGCCGCTTTTGAGGAACAAAGATTACATGCTGAGGTTGAATACTGGAAGGGCAAAAACTATAGATTGGGTTAATAGTATAAAGTTTAACGATTAGAGGGGTTAGAAGGATAGATATGGCAGAAGTAGGGAAATGTAGCCAATGCCCCAATGAATATGAGCCGAGGTATTATGATGTGCTTGGTTCTCATATTTTAGTAGGTCAAGGTCTGTGTCCAGACTGTGCCCAGAAAGCCTATGATGATGAGGTAGCCAAAGAGAAGGCAGCACAACAGGCTAGTATTATGGGTGTAAGGCGACAGCGTAGACAGGACTGTGGCATACCCACCAAGTTTATGAATCAGGACTTTAGCACCTTTGAGAAGGGCTGGCAGGATAAGGCGTTCAAGTTGTGCTGGGAGTATGCTGAGGCTTTCCCTGTTGACCGCAGACCTACAGGATACAGGAGTTTATACCTGTGGGCATCGGGCAATAAGGATAATCCTTCAGGGAATGGCACTGGTAAATCCCACCTATCCTATGCTATTGCTCACCGCATACTGGATAGGTGGACAGGTGAGAATGATAAAGCCTGTCCGAGAATTATCTGTCTGAGAGAGCAAGAACTATTCAGGCAGATACAGGCTACCTATAGCTTTACTCAAGAAGAGAAGCAGATGAGGGAATCAGAGGATGATATTATCAAGCAGATAATCTATGCTGACCTTGTAGTAATTGATGATGTCGGTAAGGAGGTCAGGGCTAACTCAGACTTCGTGAGGAAAGTTTTGTTTTCTATCATCAACGGAAGGTATGATGCTGACTTACCTCTAATCATCACAGCCAATCTATCACCAACTCAATTAAAAGCACACCTTGATAAGCCACCAACAGAGGCTTCTTACAGCAGGTTTCTTGAAATGACCAAGAAGCAGTCGGTCTTGATGGATGGTAGGAGTTATAGGAGAGGATGATGAAAGTATTATTGACAGACTTAGATATAAGTAATCGGCGTAGACCATTCCCTAATCTAGCTTTGATGAAGTTATCAGCATATCACAAGGCTAGGGGGGATGAAGTGTTTCTAAACTTCCCTCTCTGTCAACCCGATATTACATACGCCTCTTGCGTTTTTAGTTGGCATAAACCAAGCTTAATAGAACCATCAGTCATAGTCGGGGGAAGCGGTATTGACCTTGATACTTGGTTGCCGAATGAAATAGAACACATAATGCCTGACTATTCCCTCTACCAAAACATTGACTTCAGTATGGGCTTTACTTCTAGGGGTTGTATTCGTAATTGCCCTTTCTGCCTTGTCCGCCGAAAGGAAGGTGGTATTAAGGCTTGGGCAAGTGTAAAGGAATTCCTTAATCCTTCGTTGAGGCGTCTGATCCTACTAGACAACAACCTCTTCGCTGCTGAGAATTGCGAGGATACGCTGAATGATTTGATAGAACTTCAGGTTGAAACTGACATAAATCAAGGGCTTGATATAAGATTGCTGACAGATAAATTAGTAGATTATCTCAAGCGGATGAAGGCTAAAAAGTATCGTTTCGCCTTTGACAATATAGCCTATGAGAAACAAGTTAGGCAAGGGATTGAGTTGCTATTGAAAGCGGGGATCTCACCAAGAAAACTAGCCTTTTATGTTTTAGTGGGATTCCAGAATGATGAAACTGCCGTGGATAGAATGAAACTACTGGCTTCTTATGGTGTGGATGTTTACCCAATGATATACAAAGGGCAAGATGGCAAGGAGCCAGCAATGAAAAGCAAATGGGATGGCACGATATTCTGGCACGGCAGTAGGGATAATATCAGAAAGTTTTTAAGGGTAGTGGGTAGACTAGAATAGTTGGGGCGATAAAGTAGTTATGACATATTCGGATGATGTTATTAAGTTAAATCCTGAGCTGGCTAAGATGGCAGATTGTAAGCCAGCTAGTAAGTATAAAAATGTGAGAACAGAAGTTAAAGGATTACGCTTCGACTCAGGTAAAGAGGCAGCGGAGGTAAGTAAGTTGATTATGTTAGAGGAACGGAAACAGATTTTTGCTCTCCGTCTACAGGTTAGATTCCCTTTACCCGGGGGCATAGTCTATGTGGCTGATGCGGTCTACCTAGATGAGAAACTAGAACCAGTGATACTTGATGTTAAGGGTGTTCGTACCCGTGAATACAAACTCAAGAAGAAACTATTTAAGGAAACATACGGAAAGGATATATTGGAGATATAAGGAGGGGATATGAATAAATTAGAGTGCCAACACATAGCTAATGAAATTGCGGATGAGGCTATTAGTGCATCAAGTGAATACCCGCCATTTCATAGTCCCCACGAGGGAATAGCTATCATACTTGAGGAATTTGAGGAGCTTAAAATAGAAGTATTCAAGAAGCAAGCATCATATAATATGAGGCTGATGAGAAAGGAAGCGGTACAACTGGGAGCTATGGCTCTAAGATTTATATATGACCTTACATAACGATTATAGTGAGTCCCAGACATAATGTTAGGAGGGTAAATAATGGACTGGAAAGATACAGTGATGGACGCTAAGGGCATAACAGAAGCTATAAATAGGGTTTACCCTAGCGGGACAGGAACATATCAGGTAAATGTAGCTGACAGGGCAATAGCTAAAGCCCAAGCAGAAATCACAGGGAAGATTATGTATGATGATGGCTTCAAGGCAGGGTATGACGAGGGTGTTAAAGAAGGCTTGGGTGTGGATATGGCAGCATTGGAACTAGCTAAGAGAGCAGGCAGAAGGGAAGTGGTGGAGGCAGTACATCAATTATGCCCTCTCCTTCAGACTGGGCAAGATATACAGACTGTGGCTGGTAACAGTTGTAAGGGTGGAGATACTTCATATTTAATGCTGAGATTATTAGACTGGCAAGCCCAACTAAAAGAATGGGGTATAGAATGAGCACGAATAGGATTAACATAGAGAAACCGATATGGGGACACCAATCAGTAGGCGTAGCTGAGTGGCGTATGACTGCTGACATTATTGAGATTGATATTCTTTACAAGGATAAGAGTGGGAGAAAGGTCTACCCCCATCTTTACCGGATAGGCAGGGTAAAGGCTATGACCTACCCGGTACAAGTTGTGAAAGGAACAAGGCTAAGGATAATACCCCTGGCTGATTGTCAAGAGATAGTTAGCTCTGGGATTTACCCTCCTTGCTCAATAGAAAGTCAATCAGTTGTATAACAATCCTTCGGGCTGACTTACTCAGCTTTTGTATCTTACACCATAACTCCCACGAAGTATCGTTTGCCACATTACCACCATCCCATTATCTGCCCGATAGCTAAAACTAAGGTAGATACTACAACAGCAGTTCCTCCCCCATAACCGGCAACGGCCTTCTTGCTCACCTTGCTACTTGTGCGTTCAGCCAACTGAGTCTCGGCAATGGTTAGCCTCTTTGAGTGGTCGTCTAGGTGGTTGTTTATCTTAGCTAGATGTTCTTCCTGCTTCTCGGTAAGAGTCCAGATGTTATTTGTCCTCTCATCCAGCCTGATTAAAAGTTCATCCCTATTGGTGGGTGTTAGTTTAGCCATCCTACTTCTTTCCTTTCTGCCCTTCTATATATTTGGTTCCCCAAAAGAAGTGCCCGTTGATGTATCCGAATGTATAGCTTAACCAGAACCAAAGCAATCCTTTACAGCCAAAGAAGTAGAAGATAACCCAGCTTGTAACGAACCACTGAAACTGTATGAAATACTCATACTTGCGGTACACATCCCGATATATATAAGTCCAGGGTCTACCTCCAATCCTGCTCCACAGTTCCTTATATAGGCTCATCTCTTACAGTCCTTAATAAATCTCTCAATAGCCAGCACAATCAACAGGGATGTGCCAACCAGTTCTACCCACAATACTATCTGGTTGCTCTCATATATCCTCACTGCATCTTGTGTCTTAATTAGTATCAGGTGAAAGAGTATCCAGCCAAGTGCGGCTATGAGAAGTAGTCCAGCCCAGAGTTCCTTAAGTTTCTCCCACATTAGCTTCTCCTTATAATCCCTATTTCTTAGCTAGTAGTAGGTTTAATTTCTCATTGAAGAAAGGTTGCCAATACTCACGGTTACCATTAACCTCTGAGCTACATTTTAAACAAAGGCTAATGAGGTTATCCGATAAGCAATTTGCCTTTTCATAATCTATGTGATGTATAGATAGTTTGCGAATGCACTCAACTTCTGGCACTCCACACTTTTGGCACTGGTAATTATCCCTAAGACGGATTTGGTTTTTAAGTTGGTTATTAAATTCAATGGGATAAGGTAAAAATGATGCTCCTCCTCGCCAGTTACCATTTCCCGCCCCTAAACGCTCCATTGACATTGTTCGCTTTATTTCCTCAGAATGGGGTATTCCCATTCTGTTCTGATTTCCTTGCATTGCCAGTGCTACCTTTTGTCTATGTTCCCAACTAAGACAACGACCAGTTAAAGCTATTGATAGTTTCTGTCGCTGTTCGGTAGTCAATCCCCTACCTTTAGCTGACAGAGACATCTTCTGCTTAGTTTCATCCGTATGCTTTCTTCCAGAGAAACCTAAGTAGGGGCGATGACCTTTCTTTGCACCCCCTATTGGTTTATGTCCTACCTTGAACTCGGTAGCTGGAGATAGATGAATACCTTTTAGTCCCTTATTCCATACCAACCTTTTTCTCCAATTCAGCTATTTTTTGCTGCAAAACTGTTATCTCAGCAAAGGCATCCCTTACTGGTTCAGGTGGTTTTAGATATCCTTCAGTTATAAGCTCGGCTTCCATATCATTCCAGTTCTGACCGTGTAGCTGGTTAAACTCTGCCAAAGAGATAAGACCATATTTGTAGTATTGTTTTTCTAACTCCTTGTGAGTTTGTATGTATTCGGCTTTAATCTTTGCTTCAGTTACCATTTTATCCTCACTTAATATAGGCTATGATATCTACAGTGACCGCAATAGCAACATTAGTTATCCACTCTATTTTACCAGAGGTATCAGTGGCTACTAAGAGAACCTTATGTTCACCAGCTCCACAGTAAGCATAAGCACACCCACCGGCGTGAGAGGCATTACCAAGAAACTCATCGGTATCACCGTTTTTTCTGACAGCAAAGCTCAAGCCTGCAGAGTAAAACACCTTCAATAATACTAGGGTTGCCTGAGCACCAATAGTCCCAGACAAATCTAAATCAGTCCAAGCAGTAGGTGAAGTGCCACTAAATACTTGAGTTTCAGCTACGGTTAAGGCAGCACCACCAGAAGGTGCATCAACCTCAGCAGGAACTCCCGCTACACCCTTCCATATCTTATCTGTTGTGAGTGTAGGCATTTCAGCAATAAGATGCCTTGTTCCTTTTATCAGGGCATCCCCAGCAGCAGCAGGAGCAGCAAACTTGGCCTGACCTTCGGCATCCCTGACTACCATCTTTGAAGCTGTAGCAGCCGAAACTGCTCCATGAGCTGTTTGTAGGGCAGCGTGGGTTGTTAGGTCTCCAGCGACAGTGGTTACATTACTCTTTAGGGCTATATCATCTTCAGCAGAAGGAGCAGCCACTTTAGCACGGGCAGAAGCATCTCTGACTATAATCTTACTAGCCGTTGCTGCTGATACTGCACCGTGGGCTGTGGTAGTGTTTGCTCCGTGGTCATACATTACATTAGATGTCGGAGCCTTAGTAGTCTCAGCATCAGTTCCTCCAGCAGTATCATCAAGGTGGTCGGAGATACTAGCAGGCTGCTGGACTACCTTTGAGGAAGCATTTAGGGAAGCAAGTCCAGACGCAACAGCCTTACCCAAAATGGTCAATGTTTCAGCCAGTGTTTTCTTAATAAACACTCCTGCACCAGAAGCTATGAGGAAATCACTCACTGCTGTAGCCAAGGAATGTTTGATTTTCTCGGTGTCAAGTTCCTCTATTGCGGTCTGAACTGTAGTCGCAGCTATATCGCCTGTTGGAATGAAGGCAACTGAACCAGCATTAACGGTAGCAACACCTCCACTGGGAAGTGCTTGTGTTAGCCTATAATCGTTTGATTCTTGGAACTCCCCATTACCTTTATAAATAAACCTGTAGATAAGTTTGACTTCTGGGGAAAGGTTAAGAGCAGCCAAAATAGGTTGCACTTCCGCCCTCGCTAAGGCAATAACATTGTGGGCAGTAGCGGCGTGAGTCGGAATGATGTAAATTGGTCTGTCTATATCATTTGTGGCATATACCCACATACAGACAAAATCACTTGCCCCAACATTGGTAAGGGTATAGTTGTCGGTATCTAAATACTGGGGTTGAACCCCACTACCTGCGTAGGGCAAGGATGAAGCAACCCAAGTATAGATAGATGCACTTGCCTTATAAACAATCCTACAAGAATTGGTTTGTTGTGATACGACTGATTCTAAGTCCTCATCCCAGATAATGCCATTTTCTATTTGTAACTCATTATCAGTATCCGTAGTTGGTAAGGTTAAAGTAAGTCCACTTTCATACCTCAACCCTACCGTATAATGTGCCCAATCGTGCCAATTGGGGTTTCTGGTATAGTTGTGATGCTCCCTACCAACAGCACCACCTGTTCCGTTCCAGAAGACAGTAGCAACATAAACATTAGTCTTGAAATCGGGTAAACTATCAGTACACTTCAATGTCCCACTGGTGTCATCAAAGTAGAACCAGTACACAGTGTTATCTGTAAGAGTCTCATAGGTATCTATATCACAGGTGGTACTCCCAGATATTACTTTTTGAGTTCCATTAAACCAGTAAGTAATACCCGTAGCGACTGTAAGGATGTGGGTAGCATCAGCAAATGTAACTGCTCCTATCGTTTGAATTCCGTGCTTTTGCCTATAGCCAGGGTGGTCATCATCTAGCAAGGAAGCCGACGTCATTGCCAGCCCGTGGTCTAACTGTCCACCCACGCCAGAGCCAGCCGATTGATGAGTATGGTCTTTGGGGTCTTGTAGGTCAGCTAAATCACCAGACAACCCCTCAACACTTATCTCATCAGCACCACCATCCTCGTGTCGTGCTGAGTGGTCGCTTAATTTAATTGGTGTTTGCCCTGTTGTAAAATCAAACTGTCCCATTATCCTACCACCGTTCCTTCAATATATCTTTCTACACCATAGGCATCTACGTAGTGAAATCTTTCTTCAACTACTGCGTAAAGCCCTGCTAATTCACCTGACTTATACCCCCCATAATTCCTAAATAGAAGGTCATCATCAACATAGCTTGTCCAAGATGAACCCGAATCTGTTGAGTAGACACTATCCCCATTTGCATACTCGCCAGTGTGGTCTGATGCTACTCCTACATAATTTGATGAGTCACCGCCAGCAAGAAGTATTACGATAGCATATTCAGTTCCCGCTACTACTGCATAGGAACTATCATAAGTGCAGGTTATCCAGCCATAACTTGTGTCTAACGTAGAGCCAGCAAAGACAACGGAAATCAAATCACTGCCAGTAGGTAAGCTAGATGAGGTAGCTCTTAAGGATACAGTAACATTACCTATCGTCCCCACCTTTTTCAATGATAGTTGTGTGTATGTCAGTGAGTGGGACATCGTGGGGATAAAGGTCTGGGCTTCTCCATAAACACCATATAGCGAATTAGTGTGCGTTCTCGGCCCCTCATAATATTCAAATAATGCAGCCATTCTATGCCGCCTCCGTTGTGAAAGTTACTTGTACTCCGTAACCTGTTCCCGTAGTGTTAGTGGCATAAGCTCTAACATAGTATAAAGTCTCAGCCACTAGGCTTGTCATACTGCTTGTGAAAGCACCATCTCCAGTGGGTACTCCTTCGGTTGTTTTATCACTAGCAATAGTAGGACTCCCTGTTGTGTTGTAGCAAACTCCATGTTGTGTTGGGTTGGGGACACCCAAATCGTCTATAGTCCCATTCCCCGTAGCGGTAGTAGCTGCTATACTTGAAACAGCCTCAGTGCTTACAATGGGAGCACCTGGTATCCACACTGGCATTATTGCCTGCTTTTCTATGTGCCATTTGGGAACTACTTCCCTCCTAGCCATAAGATAATTCACAATATCTCTATAAGCAAAGAGCAACGAGTGTAAGTCTAACCTCAACCCATCATAAGCTTCTATTAAGGCATTGATTGATACTGCGTAATCATCAGCGGCATCAATAAAGGGTATTGCCCCTACCCCTGAAAGGGCAAGAGAGCCAAACCCAAACCTCATTGTGAACTCGCCAGGAGAGTATTGCCTAACGATGTATCCTACATTACCTGACCTGTCATCACCGACCCAAGAATCAGTTATACTCACATAGTCGAAGACTTCCTGCCCACAATTCATTGGGACAAAACCACTACCCCTTTCCGCCTCTAGTTGGTGGTGTTTGAGAATAGCGGTAGCTATAGCAGTACACTGGGCATTACTAACTGCTCTAATGTAATGAGGTGGACTTCTGAGTTCTATATCACCATCATTGGTGGTATCCGCTTTATAGCCAGTATAACTATCTGCGTGGTCTGGATGAGAAGACACCGTGACGTAGTTGGGAATAACTATTCTTTTTCTAACAGCTTTCGAAAAGAAGTTGTGTCCTGTAACTACATCATTGTAGGCATACTGAGCGGTAGTACCTTCTGGTACAAAGAGATGGACTGCCCCATCAGCCTCAACCCTTAACTTAATACCCACCCAACCTACAAGCCTCTTGATAACCGATAATCTGCTTTCACCAGCCGCAATAAAAAAGTAGTCTTTAGGAGCATAGGTATCTACTGCTCCAGCCCCAGTATCCCTGCTATCTACTGTCAACGTGTAGTTTGTGCAATGACTGAACATTGGATACCCTGGGTCAGGTGCAAGAACGTACTCTATGATTTTTTGTACCGGAGAAACATATTGGTCAGATGCACTCCACGCAACAGAAGCCTTGTCGTCATCAAGGAAATCAAATATACCCTTCAATTCTAAGGTGGTTCTTATACTGCCACCAGTAGAGTCTGTTTTCTGAGCCACTACCCATAGTGGTGCACAGGCTGAATAGTTAGCACCATACCCATAAGAAATAACACCCTGATACCCCCTCAAATCTAAGGCAGATATGGTAGCACTGGAGTCTTGAACTACTACCGTAGCAGTTTGACTCCACTCCTGCTCAGTGTGGGTCAATGCCATTATCCTATCATCACCCGCATCAATGTAATAGGTGTAAGAAGTTGAGCCAGTTTTAGTAAGAGCAAGCCTTACCTTGGCATCACCCATTGCGAGTTGTGCTGCGGTTAATGTGTCCCCTAATACCCTCACAATATCTCCATTAAGGTAAGCAGATACTAGGAGCCTCAAAACCTCTTAGAGATTCTAACTCATCTTTTGCTCCCTCATATTTGACCTTTCCCCACTCATACATAAATCTCCAGACATTCGGCCCACCCTTGTTTATCTGGTTGATATATGCACTGGCTTTGTGCATAGCTGCCTTACCAGCTACCAGGTCAGCAAAGATACCTTCCAGTTTATAGTCAAGCGTATTGCTGATGAACCTGACTGTCGTGTCATCGGTAGTAGCATCCATCAATGGAGGGAAGAAAGACACGTCACTCTCACCGCTAGTAAGGGTTCTCGGGTAGTCGGCAATATAAATCCCCCTCACATTATCAATCTGGAACATATCGCCTTTGTAGATAACCTCATCAGCCAACATATCATCTACGTGGATTGTAGTAAGTCCGGCAGCATAGCCAGCTACCAGGTCTATCTTGCCAAGCACCGTAGTCAACTGTGACATTTTATGCTGTAGGGCAAAGTAAACCCAGACCTCATCACTGGCAGAAGCATTCTTGGTATCATCGGGCTCGGCATCTACCTTTAATCGGATGATATGATTCTCTTGAATCTCCCAATCACCAGGATTCAGATATGATGGAGGGTCCTGCAAGATAGGGTATTCTATTTTATCAATATAGAGCCAGTCAAAAGCCCTTCTGCCCAATGCCCCATCGACAGCTTGGTTAGCATTGATATTTATTTCCTTGCTATCGGTGCACTCCTTGTTGAATATCTGGTACGGCTCATCACCATCGGGGAATATATCTTTGCTGAGAACAAGCTTATTGTCACTCACGGCATATTGGGCATCAGTAACCACAGCCCACGTTCTATCCTCTGAATTATAAACCCACTTCCCCGCATCGGTAGTAAGGAACTGTTCAAGTTCGGTATCTACAAGGGAGTTAGCCGTATCAGTGTCAGCCGTTCCCCTTCTACTCTCCAGATTAAACTCACACTTGTAGATGTAAGGATGATACTGAGATATTTCCCTTAATGCCTCGGTAAAGTAAAGTAGAATCTCAGCATCAGTCCAGACAGCGTTCCCAGTATCCTGTAACTTAAAAGATATTAGGTCAATCATCGTTGCATAGGTTTCGGGATAAGCCATAATTTACTCCTCCTATTTACTCCACCATCCCTTTATTAATGCACCAGTTCCAGCAATAAACTGCTTTGTCAATCCAGCAACTCCCTGAGCAACTACCCCTAAAGTTCTTGAAGCCGTCAGAGTAGTATTTAATACAGGAGCACCGATGGCTATAGCGGAAAGCGTCTTACCCATCCCTTTTAATAGTTGTGGGACACCGATAGATGTGGCTGCTATTGTCAAGTAGTGCGTGGTTGCCTTGGTCAACGCCGATACCACAATAGCTGTAGCCGAGATAATTTGTTGATAGGTAGCCACTTTAGCGAGAGACGCTATTCCCAGAGCCACCGCATCAAGAGCCTTGCTGAACATCTTAGCAGTAGAGAGGACGGCGACACCTATAGCCGTGCCATCTAAGGTCAAGAACATTCCCTTATTCATCACAGGCAAGGCAACTGCAATAGCGGATAGATTTTTATGGAAGGTAGACATCTTGGAGGCTAAGGACACACCAACGGCAGTTGCTTCCAGAGATTGATAATAAGTTTGAGCACCAGCTGCTACCTCATTAAAATCGGCTTCGTGAACCATACAGCCAGCAGTAACAGCTTTGGTAGAGTAGAATCTTACCCGCATAGCAGTAACAGATTGGGTGCTACCTATTGCATACTCTACAAACTGACCCTCAACGATAGCCCCAGAGTAAGTGTTGTGCCAAGCACTGCTATAATAGGCATCTACCTCAATAGCATTTATATTAGCTCCACCGATGCTTACCCATATCTGGACTTTATCGCAATCTAAGGCAGCATGGGTCAGCTCAAGGTTGTCAGTATAATCACCTTTGAGGGCAGAGGCATAAGCGTATGTGCCAGTATTCTCATCATAAGCCAGTGCCTCGTCAGTCCATACACTACCACTGTCAATAAAGCCAGTAGGACTTATCCAAGCCATTTAAGCTCCTTATGTCTGCTCAAGCGTTATGGTGAACTCAATCTTGTCGCCATTTGCTAAGGCAATACCAGTGAAGTCTCCGTGTATGACCAAGTTGCCAGTAGTAACGGCATCAAATAGCCCAGTATTGGTAATTGTCTGTGCTGATGCTGATGTCATTAAAGCTACCCACTGGTTTTTGTCAGCTAAAGGCTGGGTTTCAGTTCCTACTATTCTTGTCTCGGCTGCCTCAGTGAACAATGTGGTATCACCCTTAGCTGCCGTGCCAGCACCAGTTCCCCACCCGATATAGCAAGCGGTTTGAGCTTCTATAGCATCAACGACTACTTCCTCACCTGCCTGTGTGTAGATAGTTGCCATTAGTCTTTACCTCCCGATATTATTCCTAAGTCCTCTATCGTGCCATCTTTTCTTATGACTCTGGCACTGATAGTTCCTTTGGGTTTAGCAGATACAGGAATCACATTGCCAGATGAGCCAGTTTGCCTACCCCAAAGAGCTTGTCCTAACTCTGCCTTCTCGTGTGGCTTAGGGATTATAATTTTAGCCTTGATTAACAATTTCCTTATTCTATTCATCTACTTATACCCAACAGTTACTTTACAAGTTACAGTAGATACATCAAGATAGATACCAGTAGAGAACTCAATTGGTGGGTCAAAGATGAAATGACCATAACCAGCAGCGGGTATATCAAGCCCCCACCTATCAGTCCCACCGTTAGCAGTGCTGTCATTAAGTTCTATAGCTAAAGCTGCCGAGTCCGATACTGTTAGCCAATAAACAACACCGGGAGTAGCCTTCACGCTGGTATCTCCTATTAAGACACCACTATTTAGAAGACCTCTACTACGAGGATACCCCCTGCTAACTATCGGGACATTGATTACATCTCGGTCATACCACCTGATAACTAAAGTGGCACTTGTTGAACCAAGTCGGATAAACCTGAGATTGGTGAGGATTGACCGCATACTGTCCCCAAATACCTGTAGCACATCACCCGGGTCAAGCACTGGGTCTGAGGTTGTGGCAGCACCACCATCTTGATGATAACAAACAGGTGCGGTTAGAACAGTAATTGCTGCTTGCCTAGCCCCCAGCAGTTCGGATGCTGCCAATGTGGGGTCGGCACTGGAAAGTCCTATTGAAGTTCCTGCTACTGTTAGAGTGCTCTCGTCAACTATATTAAGAGCCATTTGATTGTACCTCCTACTACCTACTTACCTCCGCCTCTCTGATTTTATTTGGCGTGAGGTTATGTTTTCTTGGGCTTCTTCTCACCCTCGGCTATCATTTTTCTAAGGTCGCTTGATGGTGTAGTTCTAGCTATCTTTGCAGCCTCAGCACTATAAGAATACGGAGTGTCACCACGCTTCATAGATAGAGCTTTCCCAAATAATTTCAACTGACTAGAACTATAAGGCACTTCACCACTTCCCTATTTATTGTATTTCTTCCTATTAGTCTTTAATGATGTGACTCTTAAATTTGACCTATTATTAGAACCACCATTAGATAAAGACTTCTTATGGTCTACTTCTCTGCCATCACCATTTTTCAAACCTAACTTACGCCTGGCAATATTCCGTTCAGACCTGTTCTTAATCTGTTCTGGTTTGCCATGATATTCTCGGTATTCTTTTTTATAGTCTCTTTCTCCAGCAAGACTGCGTAGTTCACTTGTTGCCATTTCACGCATCATCTTATGTGCTTGCCCATTAGAAGATTTAGGAGTACTACCTTCTTTCATGGATAAAGCTATCTTGGCTAAATGGCTTCTAGTCGGCATTACATCCCCTCTGCCTGTATTTTCTTCATTGTAGAGAACCTCTTGCCCTCTGGTTGTTTCTTTGCTAATTTAGTTATATTACCAATAGCCTGAGCAGTCTTAGACTTCTCTTTTTTGCTCTGGGCTATATCTCTTTCTTCTTGAACTAAGGCTATGTGGTCTATCTCCTCTTGTTCTAACATCCCTTCACTCAAAACATAAGACGGATGCCCGCCTTCTACCTTACTTGGTATTAGTTGGCTCGGAGCTTTACTACCAAACTCTCTGCGGACAGGATTGATTACACGGATACCAAGGTTCTTAGAACGCAACCACTCTGCGTATGACATTCCATCCGGTTTAGTTTCACCATTCATTTACATATCCTCTGGGGATTGATTAAAGGCTCAACCCCCAAAGCCTACCGGATTTATTTAGGTTTCTCTGGCTTTACCTTTTCAGCCTCTATGGCTTCCTTTTTCTTTTGAGATGCAGTTTTCTCACTCATATTTTACCTCTATTCTATTTGTAGCCAAATACACTGGTCGCCAGCAGCATAAGTGCTACCAGTTCTCGGTATAAGCCAGCCAGCATATTGCTCCGAATTTGGAGTAGATAAACCCCACGCTTCATCAGCCATGCGAAGAGCACCATCAGCCCCATTAAATACTACTGCCCTATCTTTGGCAGCAGCTCCAGGAACAGTGCTGGTAACAGTGCCGAATATCGGGCCTCTTGTCTTACCCCAAGCATAGGAACCAGAAGCAACTGGTTGCAGTGGCATACAGACTACACTCATCAGATTGGCACCAGCAGTTAGATGGCGTACATCATACCAAGGATTAGCAGTGAGAGTTGCCCACTCATCTCCAGCAATCGCATAGCGGACTGGGTGATGAAGAGTGAGAGTGGTGTCATCCGCAGCATTATAGGTATTGCCCCTGATGTGATACCACCGCCTATTAGCAGCAGCAGCACCGATGATTATTGTGCCATCTGCAAACTGGTCTTTGGCGACGCTATCGTAGACAGTTAGAGATGTGACATCAACTTCCAAGGCTCCAACAGCAGCAGCAGTTATAGAAGCGTCTGATGGTTGCTGGTAATTCCCACATCCCAGAAGTGGATTGGTTATAGCAGCACCAGCCTTGAAATATCTCCATAGACCTCCCATCGGGTCCATCGCTAATTGCCCTATATGTGACTTTGCTGTGGTTGTTGGGGCAGCATAGAGAGCACTAAATGGTGCAATCCCCATTATTGGAAAACTCATTAGACTTCTCCTCTTAATAGGCGGGCTGATATTTACTCCACTGCTTACACTTTAAGTTTGGGCAGATTTGTAACCCACCTACCTCAGATTATTTTGTTCCGTGTTTACTTCTCATGTGCCGTGCCAGACCTATGTAGGTCTTTGCGACAAACGAGCAGTCAGGTTCAGGGCAACTTATCTTGCCCTTACTAGAATCAAGTTTTACCTCTCCTACCTGTGCCTTCAGGTTGGCAGCCTGTTCCTCAAGTGCTTTCACCTCTGCCTCAATCTCTTCTTTGGCGGTTTCACTCTCCGCCATACCATCCTTCAAGGCTTTAGCTTGCTCCTCAAGTTCTGCGACCTTCGCCTGTGTCTCACTTAATTCTGCCTGCCCTGGCTCTTTACCTGGTGGCCAGAGCTTAAACCCCTTCTTCGTGTAGTAGTTCAGGTGCCAGGGGTCGGCAGGTAGTGGTAGTGTCGGTATCCATACCCTCTCCCCATCCCCATTCGGGTCTGAGAGTTGTCGGTAATATATCCGTGTTTCCTTCTTCCTGTTAAGTTCAGGAGCATCTAGGTCTACAGGAATTTGTACCACGATTTTACCCTCCTATGTAATTATTTGTCCCTATGATGTTGGGATGGCATACTCAAAGAACATATCCCTTCCGTATGAGCCATCTTCCTCGACCATCTTATAGTCGTGAACGATACCAATTTCCCAACCTCGGAGTGAGTCGTCATAGACAACCCAGTTCTCAGGCTCATAACCCACTACATAGATAAAGGCTTCCTTGGAATAGATAGCTCCATGAGTGGTAGAAGTAGCGGTTAAAAGGGTAATGTTACCATCGGCAAGCACCGGGAGGTTATAGAGTTTCAGGTTTCCTACCCAGTAATCTCTGAGAGTGCTTAACATATACTGTTCCGGGAAGTTGCTTGTGGATGGGTCTGAGAATTTATCCACCAGGATATGCAGAGTATAGGGGTGCATCACAGAAACCATCGGCCAGGGTACAGGTTCAGCCTGACCTCTGCACTGAGTAACGGCAGCTAACATGTGGCCGAGAGTAAAGGTGGTGCCATCTGCCCCCACAGTATTATCAAGTCCACTGAACAGAGCTAGACCATCTTGGTCTAGTTTCTTGCCCATAGCATTACCGATGACTTTACCGGCTGCTCTGAAAGCAGGTTCTTTTAGTTGGTTCCGCAGTTTCTTGGTAACGATAACTTTGGCTCCAACCTCATCGGTAGTATGGGTCGTTCCAGTGATGGATAGGGTTTGGGAATTAGACATATCAACACCGTCAATCAGGTCATCCATTGAAATAGACCCGAACTTCGGGATATAGATACTCTTCTC
>Ga0307378_10001255_pt1 | contig 41641 bp, 30 predicted proteins | sample UN1MG_FD_202238 | JGI IMG/M metagenome (GOLD analysis project Ga0307378, IMG submission 202238) | Soil microbial communities from Risofladan, Vaasa, Finland - UN-1 | ecosystem: Environmental > Terrestrial > Soil > Coastal area > Acid sulfate soil | place: Finland: Risofladan, Vaasa | collected...
ATGGACGAACTGCTTCGCTCGTTGGGAATTACAACTCTCGACTGGTCTTACAAAACAGACTGTTGTGGCGGTGCTCTTGCGATGACACGCACTGATGTGGTTCTTAAATTAACGCACGATATATTTGAGGAAGCCAAAGCGGTCGGGGCGAATGCGATTGCAGTTGCCTGTCCGCTATGTCATGTAAACCTGGATACGCGACAAGAAGAGGTCGAACAGCAATACGATACTCACTATGGCATGCCCGTGTTTTACTTTACACAACTGATGGGATTGGCATTTGGAATATCGTCGGATAAATTAGGATTGCAAAAGCATTTCGTCAGCGCCGACGAATTGCTAACTGGGATCTCCAAAGGATAGTTAGTTTCTATATAGATACCAAGGGAGGATAAATGGATCAGGAAGCAAGTCGAAAGGTTGGTGCCGTCTTAGTAGTTGGCGGCGGTGTTGGAGGCATGCAGGCTTCACTCGACCTGGCTGAAGCGGGATATAAGGTCTATCTTGTCGAAAAGGGTCCGTCAATTGGAGGAGTGATGGCACAACTTGATAAGACATTCCCAACTAATGACTGCGCGATGTGCACACTTGCTCCAAGAATGGTCGATTGCGGCAGACATCTGAATATTGAGAAACTGACCTATTCCGAAATTGAATCCATCGAAGGGACGGCAGGCAACTTTAGCGTTCGCCTCAGGAAAAAAGCACGCTTTGTCGATCCGGACAAGTGCACCGGCTGTGGTGAGTGTACCGAAAAGTGTCTTGTCAAAAACATTGTCTATCTCGAACCAGCGGCATTGCCCGAGATCGAGCTCGAGGAGGACCAACGTCTTAGGTTGGATAAGATACTCAACAGATATGACGGTGGTAGAGAAATATTAGTGCCAATACTTCAGGACATTACTAACGAATTCAACTGGCTGCCTCCTGAGATTCTGACAAAGGTTTCTCAAGTCAAGCAAATACCTTTGGAACACATCTTGAGAATCGCAACGTTCTATAAGGCCTTTAGTCTCAAGCCTCGTGGCAAACATATAATCACCGTCTGTACTGGTACGGCCTGTCATGTGAAAGGGGCACAGAGAATCCTGGACAGGCTTGAGAGGGAACTGGGCGTTGAAACCGGAGAGACGACGTCTGACATGCAATTTACTCTGGCAGCCGTTCGTTGCCTGGGATGTTGTGGCTTGGCCCCGGTAGTTACCGTGGGCGATGATCTGTATGGCCAAATGAATCCGGCGAAGGCCGCGTCGATGGTCGACAAATATCGGGATTGAGAGAGGATTAAAATGCCCAAAATTAAACCTGAAGACCTTGGTAAAATCAGGGAGCGGATGGCCAGGACGATGAATTTGCGGGATGGAGATGTCCGGGCGAAAGTTACGGTTCACATGGGAACGTGTGGGATTGCCGCCGGAGCAAGAAAGATAATGAGTACAATGCTCGCCCTGGTTGAGGAAAATAGTTCAAGTGATATTGTCCTTACTACATCTGGTTGCGCGGGATTGTGTAGTCGTGAACCGATGATGACGGTAGAGCTAAAGGGGCAAGCACCTGTTAAGTACGTTGATCTGGATGAAGAGAAAACCAGAAAAATCTTTTCTGAGCACGTTTTGTCAAGCGTGGTGGTCAAAGAGTATGCTCTGGCTATAGGGAGTGAACGCGTTGGATAGGAAATCAAACCCAAGGGAGATAAGTGAATGAAACCCGCTCGAACACACATTATGCTCTGTGCCGGGACCGGTTGTGTTTCAAACGGGGCATTCAAGATAAAGGAAACAATCGAACGAGAACTCAAGAAGCATAGTCTTCAGGATGAGATCGCAGTGGTCATGACGGGCTGTAACGGCTTCTGTGCACAAGGGCCTGTAGCAGTCGTCAGGCCGGATGACATCTTTTATCAATTGCTGACGGAAGACGATATTGCTCACCTTGTGGAGGAGCATTTCCTCAAGGGCAGACCCGTACAGAAACTGATGTATACTCCGCCTGCCGAAGAGTCGCCGGTCCCGAAGATGAACGACATCGGCTTCTTCAATAAACAGAGACTCATTGCGCTACGTAACAGGGGGATGATTGATCCGGAACAGATTGATGAATACATTGCTCGAGGCGGGTATACGGCACTTGCCAAAGCACTTACTGAAATGACACCTGAGCAAATAATAAATGAAGTAAAAATCTCGGGATTGCGTGGCAGAGGCGGGGCTGGTTTTCCGACGGGAAAGAAATGGGAGCTGGCACGGACTGCGAAAGGCGACAGCAAACACATTGTGTGCAATGCAGATGAAGGGGATCCGGGCGCGTTCATGGATCGAAGCATCATAGAATCCGATCCACATTCTATTCTGGAAGGGATGATAATCGGTGCAAGAGCCATTGGTGCCTCTCATGGCCATGTCTATATCCGGAACGAATATCCTTTGGCGCGAGAAAGGCTGATCAAAGCGATCGAACAGGCCACGGATTATGGTTTGTTGGGCAAAGATATTTTCGGCGCCGGTTTTGATTTTGATATTTCTATCCACAGAGGAGCAGGAGCCTTTGTCTGTGGTGAGGAGACTTCGCTAATAGCCTCTTTAGAGGGCAGGTCTCCCGAACCAAGAGTCAGGCCTCCGTTCCCTGCACAGTCCGGAGTATGGGATGCGCCGACTAACATTAACAACGTAGAGACATGGGCTAATGTGCCTGAAATAATCAGCAGAGGCGGAAAATGGTTTTCGAGTATTGGAACTGAAAGCAGTAAGGGGACGAAGGTCTTCTCAGTAGTTGGCAAGGTCAGAAATACAGGTCTTGTTGAAGTGCCGATGGGTATTACCTTGCGGGAGATTGTATATGACATAGGGGGCGGCATACCCCACAATAAAAAATTCAAGGCGGTTCAAACGGGAGGGCCCTCCGGTGGATGTATACCGGCTTCACTTTTAGATCTGCCCATAGATTATGAGAAACTCGCCGATGTTGGTTCCATCATGGGTTCCGGCGGACTGATCGTGTTGGATGAGGATACCTGCATGGTGGATGTGGCTCGGTATTTCCTCGAGTTCCTAAGAGACGAATCATGCGGCAAGTGCACTGCCTGCCGTGAAGGCGTGGATGTGATGTTCCAGATACTGACCAACATTTGCGCCGGCAACGGCAAGGAAGAGGACATTGAACTTCTGGAGGAACTGGCCCAGGCTGTCAAGGACGCTTCTCTTTGTGCTTTGGGTGGAACCGCACCGAACCCGGTCCTAAGTACAATCCGCTATTTCCGAGACGAATACGAGGCACACATCAAGTACAAGAGATGTCCCGCCGGCGTATGTAGAGGGATCATTTCTGCAGCTTGCCAGCATACTTGTCCCTTAGAACAAGATGTTCCCTGTTATATTGGTCTTATCGCGCAAGGTAAGTTTGAGCAGGCAATAGAGGTTGTAAGGAGGGAAAATCCCCTGCCCTCGATTTGTGGCAGAGTATGTACTGCTGGTTGCGAGGCCAAATGTCGAGCTGGTGAAGGGGATGGAGACGAAATCTCCATCCGAATGCTCAAGCGATTTTTGGCTGACCATGAACGAGAAATGGAACTTGATGTTATCCCCAGGCCCAAACAGAAGAGGCCGGAACGAGTAGCCGTTATAGGCTCCGGACCTGCGGGACTTACATGCGCTTACTATCTGGCACTTGAGGGATATTCCGTTACCATTTTCGAGTCCCTGCCTGTTGTCGGAGGTATGCTTGCTGTTGGCATTCCGTACTACCGATTGCCCAAGGAAATTTTAGATTGGGAGATTGGGAATATTAAAAAATTAGGTGTGGAATTCAAGACAAATACTACCGTGGGCAAAGACATACAGCTTTCATACCTCCAGAAGCAATACAAGGCCATATTTATTGCTACTGGAGCTCACAAGGGGCTGAAGATGAACATTGAAGGTGAAGATCTGCCACAGGTTATCGATGCAGTGGATTTTCTGAGAAGTCTGCATCTTGGGGATGAGGTTGAGATTGGGCAAAAGGTCGCGGTTATCGGGGGAGGAGACGCTGCCCTTGATGCGGCCAGAGTCGCCAAACGCTTAGGCAAGGATGTAAAGATACTTTACAGGAGAACGAGGAGGGAAATGCCGGCGGCTAAAGAAGAGGTCGAAGGGGCAATTGAGGAGGGGATTGAGATTCAATTCCTGGTCGCTCCTGTAGGTATCTTGTCGGAGAAAGGTCAATTGAAGGGGATTGAGTGCATCAGAATGGAACTGGGAGAGGTTGACCGTAGCGGCAGAAGAAGGCCCGTTCCAATTGAAGGGTCGGAATTCACCATGGAGATTGATACTTTGATGCCGGCAATTGGCCAGCAGCCGGATCTGATCGCGTGGGCGAGTGACAATCGTCTCAAGACCACCAAGGCCAACACCATAGAAGTTAGTCCGGAGACCCTTTGCTCCGGGGTGGAAGGAATTTTCGCCGGTGGCGATGTAGTAAGTGGGCCGAACGCGGTCACAGCGGCGATGGCTCAAGGAAAGATCGCTGCCAAAATGATACACAAGTATATACAGGAGCAACCCCTTGAGCGGGAATACAAAGTTACCAGGTCAGCCATACGCGTTGAAGCCGTGGAGTTGACCGATAAAGAGATAGAGGAACTACAAAAACCTGCCGTGCCGCACCTGTCATTGGAAGAACGGTCCGGCAATTTCAAAGAGGTGGAACTTGGATTTACTAAGGAGATGGCGATAAATGAAGCAAAACGTTGTCTGCGATGTGATCTGGAGCTAAAGGAAGAGGATGCGATCTTATGAAGTTGAGTGACATAGAAAGGATTCTTGAAGCTAAGGTAATCGCAGGAACTGGACTACTTGAGAAAGAAATAAAAATGGCGTGTGGTTCTGATCTGATGAGCGATGTTTTATCATTTGTAAAATCCGAGTCTCTTCTGTTGACAGGTTTGACTAATTCGCAGGTGGTAAGAACTGCGGAAATGGCTGATCTCGGAGCCATATGTTTTGTTCGGGGAAAAAAGCCGGATCAAGAGGTTATTAGAATGGCTGAGTCTAAAAATATCCCTTTATTGACAACGCCTCTACCCATGTTCGAGTCTTGTGGTCGGTTGTACCAGGCAGGACTTTCCGGTTGTTCTGAATATAATAACAGCTTTTAAAAGGTTACTTCCGAGTGGCTACAAATAATAGAATCAGCAAAATCCAGGAATTAGTTTATGAAATCCGTGTGAGTGATGTAATGAAAGGCAATGTCATTACTGTGGGTCCCCAAACTCCCATGAGTGAGTTAAGAAAGATTTTAGCGGAAAAACGTATATCGGGAACGCCAGTCGTAGATCGGGACAAGCTGGTAGGCATTATCAGTCTTGACGACTTTATAAGGTGGCTGGCCGAGCACGAGCAGGACTGCCCTATCGAGGAGAAGATGACAAGAAGTGTTCAAACGCTCTATGCTGATGAGCCTTTAGTTCATGCTGTAAACAAGTTTGAGCGGCTTGGCTTTGGCCGTTTCGCAGTCGTTGATCGACGAACCACAAGACTTTTGGGGATTATCACTAAGGGAGACATTATTGAAGGACTGCTTAAAAAGCTGGAGATTGATTATCAAAAAGAAGAGTCGATCCAATATAAGGGCCGTCACCTCTTTGGGGATGTACTTGCAGATAAGACCGTACTCTTTTTTCAATATAGTGTCCCTGGCCATGATTTTAATCGAGCCGGGGAAAGTGCCAGTCGATTGAAGGCTACCCTGCATCGACTGGGTCTTGCGCCTCAGATTGTTCGTCGGGTTGCTATTGCCACTTATGAAGCTGAAATGAATCTAATATTTTACACTGATGGTGGGAAAATACGTGTTCGAGTAGAGCCGCATGAGATATTCGTAAGAGTGGAAGATAGAGGCCCTGGAATCCCGGATGTCGAGAAAGCTCTGCAGCCAGGGTATTCAACCGCTCCAGAATGGGTCAGAAACCTGGGTTTTGGGGCTGGCATGGGCCTTAATAATATATTCAGGTGTGCCAACAAAATGAACCTGAGATCTACCGTTGGAAAAGGAACGCAGTTGAGCATTCACATTTTTACTGAAGGTGGAGCCAAAAGTGAAACTGACTGAATTAATTCAGGAACTCAATCTGAGTGTTAGGTCGGCAAAAGGGAATTTGGATCGCGAGGTCACCGGCGGGTATGCCAGTGACCTTCTAAGCGATGTTCTCGCCCATGGCGAAGAAGGGAATCTCTGGATTACTCTGCAGGTTCATCAGAATATAGTAGCCGTCGCGAGTATGAAGGATCTCGCTGGTATCATCCTGGTTAACGGTAGAGAGCCGGAGCAGGAGGCCATCGAGAAAGCAGAGGCAGAAAATATAGCGATCATGGTAACAGAAATGCCGACATTTGAACTTGTGGGTAGGCTGTACAACTTAGGGGTTACCGGGATGTAATGATGAGAAAGGTAAAAGCCGATTTGCATTTGCATACTTGCCTTTCTCCATGTGCCGACGCTCAGATGCTGGCGACGGCGATAGTTAAACAAGCAAAGAAAGTGGGTTTGGATATGATCGGAATATGCGATCATAATTCGGCAGAGAATGTAGCTGCGGTAGTGAAAGCCGGTGCAAGAGAAGGGCTTTCAGTCATTGGGGGCATTGAGATAACCTCTTGTGAGGAAGTTCATATACTGGGATTGTTCAGTACTGAGTGCAACCTGATGAATCTGCAAGATCTGGTTTATGAAAATCTATCCGGCGAGAATGATGAGCAGGCTTTTGGCCCCCAGACAATAGTTGATGAATGGGACTATGGGGTGGGGACAAACCACAGACTTTTAATCGGGGCCACTACCTTGACGGTCGAACAGATAGTCGAGGCGATTCATCAGCAGTCGGGTATAGCGATCGCTTCTCATGTTGACCGCGAGCGGTTCAGCCTGATCGGCCAATTAGGTTTTATTCCTGAAAGATTAAGTTTGGATGCCTTAGAGTTATCGAATCCGTCCTCAACCAGACAGGGATATAACTACCCGGTAGTTACTTTTTCTGACGCTCATTTTTTGGAGGACATTGGAAAGAATTCTACCTGCTTTATGATAGAAGACGTTTCCATTGATGAGATTAAGAAAGCTTTGCACAATGACATGGGAAGGAGAGTTATTGTTAATTGAATGGAAGATCTGTCGCTGCACATCTTGGACATCGCAGAGAATTCGATTTCTGCTGCGGCAAGGAGGATTGAAATAAGGATTGATGAAGATCAATCTAAAGACTCGTTAACTATCGAAATTAAGGACGATGGTAAGGGTATGGATAAACAAACCCTACAGAAAGCGATTGACCCTTTCTTTACGACAAGGACAACACGCAAAGTAGGCTTAGGGCTGTCCTTGCTGGCTCAGGCGGCCCGAGAAAGCGATGGAAAGTTTGACTTGAGTTCCGAATTGGGCAAGGGAACAATAGTCAAAGCTATCTTTCGCTTCAGCCATCCGGACAGAAAACCTATAGGTGATATTTACGAGACAATACGCACACTTATCGCAGGCCATCCTGGAATTGACTTTCTGTATGAACACAGAAAAAATAACTCAATTTATCGTTTTGATACGAGAGAGACAGATAGAAAATGATTACTTTGACAATTGACAACAAAAAGGTTGAGGTTGAAGCCGGTTCGACTGTCCTTCAGGCAGCAGAAAAAGCTGGTATTGATATTCCAACGCTCTGCCACCATAAATCGCTGGCACCCTATGGTGCTTGTCGTGTCTGCCTGGTTGAACTTACCGGGGCTCGCGGTTCGATCATTAAGGCTTCCTGTGTCTATCCCGCCCAGGAAGGATTGGTCGTTCGGACTGATACAGAGAGGGTTTTGAAGACCCGTCGGATAATGCTGGAATTGTTGTTGGCTCGCTGTCCGGACACGCCTCGCATCAAAGATATGGCGAAGGAGTACGGGATCGAAGAATCTCGTTTCCCCAGGAAGGACGACGACTGTATCCTCTGCGGACTTTGCGCAAGGGTGTGTGAAGAGCGGATGGGGGTCGGTGCGGTAAGTTTTATAGGTCGCGGTTCGAATCGCAAGGTTGGTGTTCCCTATGACAAACACTCACCCATCTGCGTGGCTTGTGGGGCTTGCCAGGTGGTCTGCCCGACGGATGCGGTGGATCTTTCCGAGATTACACTGAACAAACCCAGGCCTATTACATCTGATTACGATATGGGTCTTGTGACACGGTCTTCCATATATATACCATTCCCTCAAGCGATACCCAAGGTAGCTGTGATTGACCGCAACACCTGCATGCATTTCTTAAAAGATGTATGTAAGTCTTGTGAAAACTTCTGCGAGGCCAATGCCATTGATTATGAGCAGGAGGACGAAATCGAACAGATAGATGTGGGTGCAGTTGTCTTAGCACCAGGATATGAACAGTTCGATCCTGACCTTAAAAAGGAACTGGGCTATGCAAGGTATCCGAATGTTGTCTCAAGTCTCCAGTTCGAACGCCTGTTGTCAGCCAGCGGGCCCTACATGGGAAAGCTTCTCCGGCTCTCTGATGAGAAACCTCCCAGTAAGGTCGCGTGGATTCAGTGTGTCGGATCGCGGGAAGTAGAAAGAAATTATTGTTCCTCGGTCTGCTGTATGTACGCGACTAAGGAAGCAATTATTGCCAAGGAACACGCTCCCGACCTTGATTGCACAATATTTTTCATCGACATGCGTGCTTTTGGGAAAGGATTTGATGCCTATTATGAGCGTGCCAAGGAACTTGGAGTCAAATACATTCGTTGCTCTCCTTCTTCGATTAAGGAGGTTCCCGGAACCAGGAATCTGAAAATAACTTACCAGGGAGCGGATAGCGAGATTACGACCGACGAGTTTGACATGGTTGTTCTTTCCACGGGTATAAGACCTCCAGGCGAGGTTCAGGAACTGGCAAAGAGGTTTGGTATTGAACTCGATCAGCATGGTTTTGCAGCGACTAAGGGATTGGCACCCGTAGAGACTTCAAAACCGGGAGTTTATGTTTGTGGGCCCTTCTCCTCGCCCAAGGACATTCCGGAAACAGTAATAGAAGCATCTGCCGGAGCCGCGAAGGCTATGGCGCTTCTTACGGAAGAAAGAGGCACTTTAATCACGCAACGGGAGTATCCGCCTGAGAGAGATGTGAGCGGTCAGGAAGCACGCATTGGAGTGTTTGTCTGTCACTGTGGAAGAAATATCGGCGGGATTGCTGATGTTCCGGCCGTAGTTGAATATGCCAAGACCCTGCCGAATGTCACGTATGCCGAACATAATCTCTATACGTGCTCAACCGATACCCAGGAGAAAATTCGTGAGATGATTGAGGAGCACGACCTTAACCGCGTAGTTGTGGCGTCATGCAGCCCGAGGACCCATGAGCCGCTTTTCCGTAACACCTGTCGGGAAGCCGGCCTCAACGAATATCTCTTTGAGATGGCTAATATTCGTGACCAGTGTACCTGGGTGCATATGCATGAGCATGAAGAGGCCACACGTAAGGCCAAAGACCTTGTGAGGATGGCAGTGGCTAAGGCAAGGTTGCTGGAACCTTTGTCCAAAGGCAGCCTGAAGGTGAACAACGAAGCTCTCGTGATCGGCGGAGGAATCGCGGGCATGACGGCAGCACTCAATTTGGCGGATCAGGGTTTCAAGGTGCATCTCGTCGAAAAAGAGAAGCAACTGGGAGGAAACTTAAGACATATACGCAGTCTGCTAAACAGCAGCGATCCCCAGCAAAAACTGGCCGATACAATTGAGAGCGTTAAATCACACTCTAAAATAGACGTCTATATGGAAAGTGTTATATCTGCCACTGAGGGATCTGTGGGCAACTTCATATCTACCATAAAAAATATCGACACTGAAACACAAGTGTCACACGGAGTTGTTATTGTCGCTACAGGGGCCGAGGAATATGAACCGACCGAATATCTTTATGGCGAAAATCCTCGCGTTATTACTCAGCGAGTCCTTGAGGAGTGGATATCTGATAACAAGCCGGAACTCCAAAACCTTACATCTGTTGTGATGATTCAGTGCGTTGGATCAAGAGAAGATGCACGGCCGTATTGCAGCCGCATCTGTTGTTCGCAGGCAGTAAAAAACGCTATTGCCATAAGAAACGCTCGCCCCGAAGCACGGGTCCATATTCTCTATCGTGACATGAGAACATATGGCTTACTGGAGGAGCACTATACCCGGGCAAGGAACAAAGGTGTACGTTTTATTCGTTATGAGGAAGATCGGAAACCTGAAGTGTCCTCTAATAATGGCGTTCTTAGTGTTTCCTGTGTAGATGCTTTATTGAATGCTCCCATCCAGATAAACTGTGACGCTGTTGTGCTTGCTCCTGCCATAGTACCCGGTGAGGGAGCCGGTGAAGTGGGCAAATTGTTCAAGGTGCCACTTAATCAGGATAAGTTTTTCCTTGAGGCTCACATGAAGCTAAGACCTGTCGATTTTGCTACCGATGGTGTATTTATGTGCGGCCTGGCCCACTGTCCCAAATCCGTGGAAGAGAGTATCGCCCAGGCAGATGCTGCTGCTGCCCGGGCAGCCACGATTCTGTCAAAAGACGAAATCGAGCTGGAAGCTACTATATCGGAAGTTGTAGACAACAACTGTGACGGGTGTGCATACTGCATCGATCCGTGTCCCTACCTCGCACTAACACTAATTGAATATATGTATAAGGGTGACATCAAGAAAACCGTTGAAAGAGATGGGGCATTGTGTAAAGGATGCGGTGTTTGTCAGGCTACGTGCCCAAAGAAAGGGATATTCATTCGAGGTTTCAGACTCGAGCAATTGGGCGCGATGGTAGATGCTGCGTTGGAAGAATCCTAAGATAGGAGTTTTAATAAGATGGCAAATGGAGATTTCGAACCGATTATCATTACCTTTTGTTGCAACTGGTGCTCATATGCAGGGGCGGACTTGGCCGGTGTTTCCCGGCATCAATATCCTCCGAATCTGCGGATTGTTCGCGTCATGTGTTCGGGGATGGTGCATCCGAATCTGGTTATCGATGCTTTGACAAAAGGTGCAGATGGAGTTCTCATTTGCGGCTGCCATCACGGAGATTGCCACTACCTTGAAGGCAATCTAAAGGCTGAGAATAGAAAAGAGGCGATCGAATTAATGCTTGAAGATTTCGGCTTGGAACCCGAAAGATTCAGACTGGAATGGGTATCGGCGTCCGAGGGCCCAAGATTCGCTGAATTGGCAAGAGAAATGACTGAGACTGTCCGGGAACTGGGCCCGAGCCCGTACAAAGTTTAGGGATATGAGTTTTACTGTCCGATTACTTTGGGCATGGGCTTGAGTAGTTGTGAAGATTCCAAAAGTTTTTTAAGGACTATGAAATATGGCAGATAAAGCACGTTTATTCGAGGGTAAAAAATTCCTCTGGGATGGAGAAGAATACGAAAACGAAAAAAAAGCAGGCTTGGTAGAGAAAGAATATAGCGAAAAGGGCTTTGATGTTCGGATGTGGAGCGAGGATGATAAGGTGCTCCTTTATACCAGGCGGGTTGTCACCGAGGTTGTAGTAGAGTAAAACTAATGTGGGTGACCTTTGCACGTAATGCTCGGATAAAAGATAAGAATTGTAGATATTTCACAATGACACAGAGAAGTATATCCAGACGAAAGGATATCTCAAAGCTGAAGCAGAGACAGGAGATTGGTGCTTTCTATTGTAATAAAGGTTTCGATGGGTATAATGGAAAATCAAGCTTAAAAGTGAATCAGGAATTGGGAATGCCGTAGTATTTTCGTAACCAAGGGAGAAAAACATGAGTGGTCCAAGCATACTGATTATCGATGATGACCCGGATTTCGTGGAGGTCACAAAAGTGATCCTTGAGACAAAGCAATATAATGTAAGGTTCGCTTACGACCCTGAAGAAGGACTTGCCAAGCTGGAGGAGGAAACGCCGGATGCCATTATCCTCGATGTTATGATGGGAAAAGGCGCTGAGGGATTTATTTTTGCAAGAAAGATCAGAAATGATGCACGCTTTGCCAAAGTACCTATACTCATGGTGACATCCATGCGGGAACAAACCGGATTTGATTTCCCTGGTGAACGCATACACCCAAAGTTCCTGCCTGTAGATGATTATATAGAGAAGGGTGTCGAGCCGAAGGTTCTTCTGGAAAAAATTGAGCGGCAGCTTTCCAGGAAAAGCGGCGATAAAGAGCAAATGCAAGGTGAAGCTTGAGAAAATAACGGTCTTGAGCACTTGTTGTTTGGATATAAATGACACTGCAATAATATGAAATAACGAATGAATGTAGTAGATATTAAAATCTCTTAGAAAGGAGGTAATATCGTGGCAGTTAAAGTAGCAGAAGAATGGCTGAACATCTGTGGCGGATGTGAGGTCACAATATTGGACATAGGCGAGCCGCTTCTTGACCTGTTGCCCGAGCTTAACTTTGTCCACATGCCCGTGTTGATGGACCATAAATATTTTGGCCAAATGGGGGAAAAAGAAGAAATGGAGATTCCTGAAGCGGATGTGGGGATAATCTCAGGGGGTGTGCGTAATGAGAAGGAAAAGCATGTAACTGAGGAGATGAGGAAGAAGTGTAAGACACTCATTGCTCTGGGCTCTTGTGCATGCTATGGCGGTATTCCTGCATTGGCAAATATGTATCCGCTTGAAGAACTTTACCAAAAGGTATTCAGAGAGTCAAAGACTACAGACTCTGCTGATACCCCTCAGGAAAATCTTCCTCCCCTGTTGGACAGGGTGTACGCTGTGGATGAAGTTGTGCCTGTGGATGTCTACATTCCGGGCTGCCCAACAAATCCTGATATTGTTGTCAAGGCCATTACCTCGCTTTTGGAAGGCAAGGAATTCAAGCTCGATGAGAGAAGCGTTTGTGATGAGTGCCCTGTAAAACGGGAAAAGAAGGCTGCCGGTGGCCAGATCAAAAGGACCCTTGAGTCGATGGAGTTCGATCAGAGCAAGCCCTGGGATCAAACCAGGTGTTATATGGAGCAGGGGTATTTGTGCCTGGGACCGGTTACCCTGGCGGGCTGTGGCCATAAGGAAAGGGGTGGTGATGGAGTGACAGTCCCGCGTTGTATTAAGGGCTACATGCCATGTCGTGGATGTTTCGGCCCGATTCGTAAAGGTGCCAATCCCTTAGTTGATATGATGAGTGCGATTTCATCCATAGGGCTGGACGCAAAACAGGTGCCGGACAGACGTGCACTATTGAACAGGTACATTGGTGGTCAAAATCGACTCAGGCCGTTGCCTGCACGTCCGAGGAAATAAGGAGACTTATATATGAAAACAATCACAATTGCTCCAGTAACCAGAATAGAGGGCCACGCCAAGGTAACCATAAACCTTGATGACAGCGGTAATGTAGCAGATACCTTCGTCAATGTTGTGGAGCTTCGCGGCTTCGAAAAGTTCTGTATTGGAAGGCCTGTAGAGGAACTTCCACGTATCGTAACGAGTATTTGCGGGGTATGTCCGTGGTCACACCATCTTGCTTCTGCCAAGGCTAATGATGCCGTCTTTGGTGTGACACCTCCAAGTGCCGGAAGAAAACTCCGTGAGTTATGTAATGCAGTTGCATATACTGAGGAACATATTCTACACTTCTTCTTCCTTTCCGGTCCGGACTTCGTAATGGGCCCGGACAGTGACTATTCTGTTAGGAATGTTATAGGGATAGCTCAGGCAAATCCTGAAATAGGTAAGAAGGTCGTTCGCAACAGGCACCTCGGGTCCCAGATGCTCAATATACTTTCAGGAAAGAGTATTCACCCGGTTACCGCGGTACCGGGCGGGTTTAGTAAACCTCTGACCGAGGACGAACGTCAGCAACTTCTTCCCATGGCGAACGAAGTCCTGGAGTTTGCCAAGTTTGCCATAGCCTTCGCGAAGGAGAACCTCTTTCCCAAGTATCTGGATGCCGTAAAGACGATAGGCGTCATCAATACAGGCTTTCTCGGAACGGTAACCGATGACGGAACCCTTGATCTATACGATGGTAAAGCACGTCTGATGAAACCTGATGGTTCCTATGAAGAATTTGCATACGATCAGTACACTGATTACATTGGCGAACATATAGAGCCCTGGACTTACCTGAAGTTCCCGTATGCCAAACAATGGGGCGAATTCTCAATGGACCTCGACAATCCTTCGGGAATTTACCGGACAAATTCACTGGCTCGAATAAATGTTTGTGACAAAATCAGTACACCGTTGGCACAAAAGGAACTTGAGGAGTTCCGGGAGGCATTTGGTCGACCGGTACAATACACGTTGCTATATAATTGGGCCAGACTTATCGAACTGCTTTACAATGCTGAGAAGGTTATTGAGCTGCTTGATGATCCTGAGATTACCAGCACCGAAACCAGAGTCCCGGTTACCCCGCGAGCAGCAAGGGGTGTGGGCTGTGTTGAAGCACCCAGAGGTACGCTGATCCATGACTATGAGACGGATGAGAACGGGCTAATCACCAATATTAATCTGATTGTAGGTACAACCCACAACAACGCGCCAATCAATATGTCCGTCAAACAGGCGGCCATGACCTTGATCAAGGATGGCAATTACGACCAGGGCACACTCAACAAGGTAGAGATGGCCATACGTGCCTATGATCCGTGTTTGTCTTGTGCAACACATAAGCTTGATGGCACAATAGCTGTGAAAATTGAGATTCGGGACGCTAAAGGGAAAGTAATCGACACTATCACTAATTGGTGAGCCGATCGGTTGCTTGTGCGGCCTACTGGGAAAGACAAGAGATGTGCGCCGACTTGCTGACGGCGTCTGATTATACTTTAATGAGGCGAACGGTTATAGTCTGAAATCTCGTTGGAGATTTTTGGACTATACCGTAACGTGTGAGGGGGGGGCTGTTTTTCCTTTAGGCCTTCTGTATGATAAATATTTAGGCTTTTCCTAAGAGTTGTATTCTACCTGATTTTTTGGGCTTATGCTAAATGGGACCTGAGTGGTATGACAAATCCGTTCTTATCTTGGGATGTGGTAACATATTGATTGGAGATGATGGATTTGGGCCGGCTGTGGCACAACACCTGCGGGGCAATTTCACAATCCCTGCTGATGTCTGCGTTTTCGATGCCGGAACTTCCGTTCGAGAAATCCTCTTTGATACCATACTTTCCGATAAGAAACCGTCAAAAATCATTATTGTAGATGCGATGGACTGTGGTCGCGAACCGGGCGAACTCTTCTTCCTGGATATCGAATCTCTCCCGAAGATCAAGCTCGACGACTTTTCCATGCACCAGATACCTACATCTAACCTGCTTCGCGAGCTTCGCGACTTCTGTGGCATAGAAGTTATCGTAATCGCCTGTCAGGTGGCAGGCAAATGTGATAGCGTAAGCCCCGGTCTCTCGGCTCCTGTCCAAAGAGCAGTAGAGTGTGCTGCCGAGAAACTTTCACAGGAGTATTTCAGATAGCTGCTCGTAGGTTAGTTAATCTCGGCAGTGATAAGAAAAAGTCCTTCCTTGGGCCCGAGATTTAGCTTGCCTCTGACAATTGAGCCGTCGTTAGAAACAGTATCCTGGGTTTCAGACCCCTGGAGGCGTTTAAATGTTCGCCCCGGGAAGAGCTTATCTAAATCGAATACATACGGATGCGGCGAGGGATTGGCCACTACCAGGCCGTGCTCAAGCTCGCGATAAATTGCATCCGGATGAGCATGGGCTTGAATCCGACTAATCCAGACAGGCTCAGAACCTTCAACAACGAATTCCAAATCGACATGGTCTGACTCGATATTCGAGAAATAAAATCCCGAATCGAATTCAACACCATTGACCCAAGTCATAAAGCTATCATTTTCTCCCTCCCGCTGACCTTTTTGAACTGCACTAACATACATTGTTCGGGCAATTTCCGGCGGATAGCCTTGCATCGTATCACCTCGTGCAGTTACAAAAACGACAAGGTCCGTCCCGCTGCAAGGTACGTTGCTCAGGAGGAAGCGAAGCTCTGATGCCTTCGTGTCGGTGGTTGTTATTTTCAAGCTGCCCGATTCAGGTCTAAACTGTATGCCGTTGCCACTGAAGCGTGTCAGAAAGTCGCGGCTTATCGGATTGCCTTTTCCACTCAACAGATCAGGCATCCATGTGGCCATGCGTTCAGCCGGGCCGAGTGGCTTGCCAAGCCAGCCGAGTCTTTTGTCTGTGCCCATGCGAAATTCGTCCCAGATACCAAACATACCGTCCGGGTCATTCCCGGGTGTATAACTGTAGCATATCGCCGAGTTCGTAAAGACGCCGACCGCAAATACAAGGCGGTGGATGTTGAAAGGAACGTCTGCCCATTTTGTTATTCCCGGGTTATCGGTTGGTTCTTTGAATTTATGATTAATGTAGTTAAAGACGCCGGGCCGGGCATTTTTGTCCCAGAAAAAGTGACGGTTGAGACCACCGGACCAATCATGAATCTCACGGTCTCTTAAATGCGGCCAACCTTCACTCTCGATACCATTAAGAATACCAAAGGCACGTTGATTGTTCGCACCCATCCCGTCTGCCAGGATGAGCAGGTTTTCTCCAAGCCGCTCTCTCAACTGCCGGCAGAACTCAACTACACCGGCACCGTAAGAGCTGATATTCCCTTGAAGGCCACCGTCGATTTCGCCGTCGGCATCACAATCCGCTCCGCGGCCTCGCAAGCTTCCACCACAGCGGAATTTCAAAACGTCAAACTCCAGCCCATCGAAAACCGCCAGCTCACCATCCTGTCCGAAAAGTTCGGCCAGATGTCCAACGAGGATATCAGCGCATTTGCGGCCATCCTTGTCACGTGGGCTGTTGGTCGAGTAGTTATAGTACCAGAGCAGATGGCTTTGCTCGCCCCACGGCCCTTCGCTCATGTGAGCAGCGGCGTAGCTGAATCCCTCGCTAAAAGCACGCGGCTTGGTGCCGTAGCAACCACGCCGAACACGGATGGTCTTGTTCCTGGAATCGACAGAAACGAGCTGAACCTGCTCACTCTGGTGCCAGTTTGGTTTCCCGTCGGCGTCGAGCATGCACAGGCCGATATCCTCGTTACAGTTGCGATAGCGGCCCATGTTTAGCTTGAATAGATTGGGCTTATCGACGCGGATATCTGTCTGGCCTTCTTCGGCAGGCACGTCAGAGAGAATCTTTGCTCCGTTGAAATAAATCCAATGCCCTGCGAAGAATCTGTCTGACTCGTAGCGAGGGTCGCGAGCGTTGCCATTGAAGTGAAGCAGGACAAGCTGATCGGGGTGGCGTTTTTTGAAGCGTGTGAAGAAATCGATGTTACGGATTGACCGGCCGGGAACCTCTTCTTCCAGCACTTTACCTTCAATACCCATCAGTCGCTCGAAGGTATTCTCCCATCGCTCATAGGACAGGTTTTTTTGTGCCGCCATGCCTTCGGCTTGCCGGAAGAAAAATACGCGGGGATATTCATCACTCAATATCCTTAACTTTTCCAGATCCTGGCCTTCGGTGCCGGCACAGGCCATGCCAAGAGCAGCCGATACTTTCAGAGGGTTAACACCTTCAGCGGTAAAGGCGGTATTGCCTGCCGCCAAAAGGATTGGTAATGCGGTTAGCCAATAGACGCCGGCAAAATGGAGTTTACTATACATTGCATCACCTGCTTTCTATTTCGAGTGTAATATCTTTTTTTTCAGCTTCAACCACGAAGCAACATTCAAACCATTCGAGTGTTCCACCCTGGCTGGCTCTGGTTTAGGTTTGCTATCAATATCAAACTGAATATAAGCTGACTATCTTTACAAAAACACGTCGATTTATAAAATAGCCTTTCTACAAATTCATCGAATACTGGATAACATCACTGCCAGTACTGCTATAAACACGCAACACTACTTAAAACGCTTACCCTTAGGCTTGTCAGGCTCGATTTGAGCTGATGGCTCAACGCGGTTCCCCCGTATATAAGCTTCAATTTTCACTACGATGTCAGGGTTCTCAGCAGCGAGATTGTTTGTTTCTCCGATGTCTTTGCTAAGGTCGTACAGCTCAAATGGCACGTTAGACTGATGCCGGACGGCTTTCCACTTGCCCATACGTACAGCTTGCATCAGCCCATGCGGAACGTCTTTGCGTTGTCCCCAGTTGTATTTCTGCCACTCCCAGTACATAAACTCGTGCTTTTTCTGTTTGCCTTGTTGGCCTGTTAGTGTCGGTACAATCGAAAGGCCATCAACCTGGTCTGGCACGTAATGCGGCACGCCGGAAAGTTCAGCAAGCGTCGGCATCACATCGGCGAAATACAATGCATGGTCGCTAATTGTACCTGCTTTAATCTTTCCCGGCCATCTCACAATCATAGGTGTGCGAATACCACCCTCGTACATAGACCGTTTGTAGCCGCGCAGTGGGCCGCTACTGTCGAGTACACCATCGAATCGTTGTCCTGCGCCGTTGTCGGAACAGAAAAACACGATAGTGCGTTCTTCAATCTTTAGTTCCTTCAATAAATCAATCAGTTCGCCAACATTGCGGTCAATCATCGTATCCATTGCAGCGACCACCTTGGCAGTTTTCGGCCAGGGCTTGTCCTTGTATATCTGCCACGCCGGGTCCGATTCAGGAATCTGGTATTGGCCGTGCGGCGGTGTCCACGGTGCATAACAGAAAAACGGTTTATCTTTGTTTTGACGGATAAACCTCAGAGTCTGCTCAAAGATGTGGTAATGTGTGTATCGCTGCGGGCTTAGCTCTTCGCCAACCATCGGTACTTTTTGACTGTTGTGCCAGAGGTATTCTGTCCAGTAATCGTGAGCATGCACCTGGTGGTAGTAGCCGAAGAACTCATCAAAACCCTTCTTCTCCGGCACGCCGGGAGTGTCCACATCACCCAGGCCCCACTTGCCGAACCCGCCTGTGGCGTAGCCGGCCTGCTTGAGCACCTCGGCAACAGTAACATCATCTTCCCCTATTGGTATACCTCCTGTGTTACCGCGTACGGAAGTATGCCCCATGTGCAAACCAGTCATTAACACACTCCGAGCAGGGGCACAAACTGTGCATCCGGAGTATGCCTGGGTGAAACGGATGCCCTCGGATGCCATCTTATCAATATTTGGCGTTTTGATATTCCGGCTGCCGTAACAACCCAAGTCCGCCCACCCCATATCATCCACAACTATAAATATGATGTTCGGTCTTTTTCTATAGTCCTTACTTACAGACCGATTAGAAGTACCCTCGCATTTCGGCAATCCCAGTGTTGCAGCTCCAATGCCGATAGCTTTTAGGAAATTTCGACGTGAATAATCTTGGGTGCTCATATATATTCTCTCCGGTTGATTGCAGATATTAAACGTATTTTATTGGTTTTCAGAGCGGTCGACTGCGACCCTGTTCCTCGTAAGTTTCCAGAAGATTTGTCAGTCGCGCAACTATTTGAGGATGTTCGTTCCAGAGGTTATTGGCCTCGGCGAAATCATCTTCCAGATTATAAAGCTGGCCCTTGGGCTCCCCGGGCTTAGGTTTGTAAAATTTGGGCGAGCTAAAGCCGCCGGAGCCACGACCCAGTATGAGCTTCCATTTTCCCTGACGAATGGAGAACATTCCTGAGCCGGAATGATGGACAACAGCCTGGCGGATTGGCTCGGCAAGAGTTTGTCCCAACATTGCCGGTAGTATGTTATAGCTGTCTTCACCGGCATTACCGGGAAGCTCAGCACCAACAATTGCCGCACAGGTGGCTAACAGATCCGTAAGACAGATAAGCTCACTGCTTGTAGTGCCGGCGGGGATTTTGCCCGGCCATCGAGCGATAAAAGGTTCGCGATGACCTCCATCCCAAATGTCAGCTTTAATGCCTCTAAGACGGCCGTTAGGATAATGACCATACTCTTTGATGATTGCATAGGGTGCACGATTAATCTTTGTCCTGCCCGGCGAGCCGTTGTCACTGGTGACAATAATCAGCGTGTTGTCAGTAAGTCCGTTGCGTTCCAATGCCTTAACTACCTGCCCGACTGTCCAGTCCACCTCGACGACGAAATCGCCATAACCACCGGCCTTGCTGCGCCCCTTGACAAAATCAGCCGGTGCGATAGGGCAGTGCGGTGCCGTCATCGCAAAATACATAAAGAGTGGCTTGTCCTGCGATTTACCGGAATGATTGTCGATATATTCTACAGCTCTTTCGGTTAGCTTTGGCAGTACTTCCACATGCTTAAAATCAGGTGCAATGGCGCCTTCACGCCACCATCCATCCTCTTCAGCTTTGCCGGCTTCGACCGTCAGCGTAGGCTTCTCCACGGCCCGGTCGTTCTCAATATAGCAATATGGCGGCATGTCCAATGAAGCGGGGATTCCGTAAAAATAATCGAAACCAAGTGTGTTTGGGCCGGAGACGAAGGGCTTGTTAAAATCTGCCTTTTTATCATTGCCCAGGCCAAGATGCCACTTGCCGATACACGCCGTGGCATACCCATGCTGTTTTAAAAGCGAAGCTACTGTCATCCGCTGAGTTTCGATTAAGGTTGGGGAATAGCCATTGAGTACTCCCTTTTTCAAGCGGCTTCGCCAGCAGTATCTTCCTGTGAGTACGCCATATCGGGTCGGAGTACAGACTGCAGATGGCGAGTGTGCGTCAGTAAAGCGGATACCTTCGGCAGCTAAGGCGTCCATATTGAGTGTTGGAATCTTCGACTCCTTATTATAGCACCCGAGGTCGCCGTAGCCCATGTCATCGGCCATGATGAAAATAATGTTTGGCCTTTTAGTGCCCGAACTATCAATATTTGACTTTGAAAAACCGTTGCAGCCCGGCAGTATAAATGATGTCATCCCTAATCCGATTGTTTTTAAGAAATTTCGCCGATTCATATTTTGTGCCCTCAATGCCTTCAATAGTTGGTGTAAGATACAGCTTATATGATTTCCAGAACGACTATCGATTTAGACGGCAGTTCTATTGTTATAATATCACCTTCTAATCTGAAACCATTAAATGTAGCTGGTTTCACTGCTTGTGGCTTATCAAAGGTATTGTGTGCACTCATAGTATCAGCGGTGAGCACGCGGCCGGAGACATTCCTGGTCTTGATGCCCTGGAGTTCGCAGGCAAGCTCCGTCGAGTTCTTGGGATTCAGATTACAAAGTGATATATGAATTTTTCCGGTTTGGTCTCTCGATGCTGAAACATTAAGTTCAGAAATATGTTCATTTCCGAACTGATAATCACCGCACTGCAACGCAATGGGAAGCAGGGTAGCATCATGATGGACCTTATACATCTCGAAGACGTGATAAGTAGGTGTCAGAATCATCTTTTCATCCTTGGTAAGAATCATAGCCTGCAGAACATTGACTGTCTGAGCGATGTTCGACATCCGGACACGGTGACAGTGCTCGTTGAAAGCATTGAGGAATATGCCGGCAGAGACTGCATCGCGGAGAGTGTTTTGCTGGTATAGGAAGCTTGGGTTCGTGCCTGGTTCCGTATCCCACCATGTTCCCCACTCATCCACAAACAAACCTATGCGTCCGCGAGGGTCGAACTTATCCATGATCTCGATATTATTCTTCAGCAATGGGTAGATAGTGAGACTATTCCTCATCAGCGCAAACCATTCCGCCTCATCGAACTGTGTAGCGTTTCCCTTTTGGGTCCAGTTGCCTGTTCCCCGGACATAATGATGGAGACTAATTGCACCCATGTTTCGATGAGCGCCTTCCATTACGACTTGCGTCCAGTGGTAGTCAATGCTTCCGGGGCCACATGCGACTTTGATAATCCGGTTGCCGGAGTAGCTGCGTACGTAGGTCTGGAAGCGATTGTAAAGGTCAGTATAGAATTCGGGTGTCATTTGCCCGCCACAGCCCCAGTTCTCGTTACCCACGCCGAAGTATTTTACCCGCCAGGGCTTCTCGCGACCATTCCTGCGGCGGAGATTGGCCATTTCACTATCCCCGTCGAAGGTCATGTACTCGACCCAGTCCTGCATCTCTTCGACCGTACCGGACCCGACATTGCCTGCGATGTAAGCATCACATCCGAGCTGTTCACACAAATCAAGAAACTCATGCGTACCGAAGGCATTGGTTTCCGTGACACCGCCCCAGTGCGTATTGATCATCGCTGGACGTTGATCACGCGGGCCGATACCTTCTTTCCAATGGTACTCGTCGGCAAAGCAACCACCCGGCCTGCGCAGCACAGGTATCTTAATCTTCTTTAAGGCCTCTACTACGTCGTTACGGATTCCGCGAGTGTTCGGAATTTGTGAATCCTCGCCAACCCAAATCCCCTCGTAAATACACCGTCCCAAATGCTCTGAGAAGTGGCCGTAGATGTCTCTGCTGATCTTTTCTTTTCCCTTGTCGGTGTGAATGACCAGCCTGTTTTCCTTTGGTTCTTCCTGCTCAGGGCGGTTTGCAGTCGGATTTGAGGCGCACCCAGCTACTATTGCAATCACCGCAATGATTATAACCGTTTCGGCATTTACAATTCCATACGACTGCCTGCTTGGTTTACGGAGCTTCATTTCCTTATCCTTTCCGTGAAAACTTGAAAGTTGAGTTAACGAGAGAACCGCAAGCATCTGGTGTTACTTTGGCCCTGCTGTCTGCTACACGTATTCCCAGTTTTTCAGCCATTGATAATTGGTCGGCAGTTTTGCCCATGCATCATCCATGGCCTTCTCCAATTCCTCTGCTTCAGCCAAATCGAGTTCGTGCCGCTCCTTAACAGCCCTTGCCATATTATCAACCTGATGGGTGTTTATCATACCCGGGATAGGTGCTGTTAAAGCCGGATTGCACAGAATGTAGCTGATTGCCAGACGTGCCAGCCGATCGTCTTCTTCAGCCGTCGGACTGTTCGGCGAACTATCGCCCTTGAACAGTGAAGTGCCGGCAAACGGCTTGATACCGAAAACACCTACATCGTGCTTCTTGACTGCATCGAAGACACTGTCAGTGGGCAGTACCTTGCTCTTGGCGGTATAGGGTGTGCATACGACCTGAACGGTATCGGGATAGGTCTCGATCATCCATTTAATATGCGGACGGTCGTGCGAGGACAGGCCCGTGAAACGAACCTTGCCCTGCTTCTTGGCTTTCTCAAGGGCATTAATCATCTCGTCCACTTCGCTCTCTGTGTGTCTGCCGCTTTGCGAAAGCATTGTGATTCGCCAGACATCCGCGTATTCCAGTTTCGCTTCACGCATCCCCTTATCGAGCGTTCCCAGCAGCGCTTTGGACGTACGGAAATCTTGTTTTCGCATCTCCTCTTGATACCAGGAAAAGCCGAGGTACATCTCCTCCCGTCTGCCTTTGAGGGCCCTGGCATAGGTTACTACCTCCTGCCATGTGCATGCGTCGATGTAGTTTATACCCCTTTCTATACATTGAGTGACGACATCGTGGCGATTTTTGACGAATCCGTCCATCTCGAGGTTGGCGCTGAGCCATTTCTTTCCGTCCTGAAATACGCCGGGCACCATTTTGTCGACACGTTTCCAGTGCCCACCGAGGCAGACAGCAGAGACCCATAGGTCGGTTTTTCCCAGTCGCCGGTATTCCATCTCAGGATTGTAGCTGCGAGTTTTCTCTTTTGCTTTACTAACCTCGGTTGTTTTGCAGCCTGTGGCACCGAGACCTACTGTCAGACCTGCAGCAACCACTGCGCCGTCGCGCATAAGCTCCCGCCGCGTTAAATCATTGGTTTTATTTGCTTGGTTTTTCTTTTGATCCATAGTTAACTCCTTCAATCTGTTTTTACAATTCGATGCCGGCCCAATTCCGATGCTGAGCCTGCTTTTCAATAGAATACCAATATTGCATTAAAGATACAACTTCCTTATAACTTGTCAGGTAGATTTAGGATGTTGATCAAAAATATCTCGGCGACGTAACCATGCAGAACTCAATGGTGGGATTTTATTATTATTAATGTATGCGCAGGCTTTTGTACGTTATTCCGACCATTGGTTCTTGCTTATGGAGAGTGTCTTCCAAACTGGTATAGATTCGCCCAGAAAGGCATTGGATTAATGGTAAATCCTGTACTGCAAATTCATCATCACATACTATCGTTATAGACGGCCGCTCCTTACGCCATACTTGTTTGTCAAAGTGGTCGCAATTGTTTTGAGATCGTTGCTCGAAAGGGCTTGGTTGTATTGGCAGAACTCAGCGATCTGGCCTGCAAAGTTTGCCGGGCCCCCGGCTGAGCCGTCATGGAACTTCGTTCCCCCTTCTACATGCCCGAAAGCACAATCATCACTGTGATTATACAGTTGGTCGATTCCGCTGATATTGCCGATGCTTTTACCGTTGATAAGTCCTTCGAATGTTCCGGCGTTAGAGTCCATCACCAATGCTGCCACATAAACCGAATTTGTCAAAACAGGAGCATTTAGAGCTGTCTGTCCCCATTGTGTCTCGGCCAGATTCCAGCCATTTATATACAGATTACCGCTTACCAGGTAGAAACTAAGGCCTCGTGTACCGCCTCCTTGCTCCCATATCACCTGGCGGCTGTTAACGTCACTACCGGTTTTGAAAACAACCACCAGAGTTTTGCCGGAATATGGGCCGCCCATGTTAATGTCTTCACTGTCAGCAACGTCCAGGTGCTGTCCCGTCCCGTCGAATTCAATGGCGGGTTGATTATTGATAGCTGAGCCGATTAGATTCGGCCTCTCGTCTTCTACACTTTGGACCGCATCATTGTTTTTGGCCTGATCTTCCCATCTGCTTACTTTGCCTATATCGAGCCTGACTCCTGTACCAGCCAGGAGCTTCATTACCGGTTGGGCACCTGGGCTGACAGAGACTTCATCGGAATAAAGAGATTCGTATCCGAAGGTATCTTCTGCGGTCACGACGAAATAGTAATCTACACAATTAATCACTGTAGTATCGATATATTCCGAATTTTTCAACAGTGACAGATTGATACGGTTATAACCGTAACCGGAGGTAAGAGAGTAATATACATGATAACCGGCTATATCGGGCTCGGTGTTGTCATCCCAATCAAGCGATATACGGCTATGTCCGGGTGTGGCAGTCAGATTTTCAGGAGCTGCGGGTTGCACACCCGACAGCCAGTTATCAGCCATAACGGCATAGTCACCAAGATCCACGTTTCCACCGCCTGTCTGGTCGGCACCACTACACCAATTGTTGAATTCGTTACATTGCCCGCTGAGCCATTGAGCGACGATCTTATCCAGGTCGAACACGTCCACATCATTGTCAAAATCCATATCGCCCGGTACGGATACGGAGATGTTGATGTCATCGTAGTACGAGGCGCTTCCGTCGAAAGCGGTCAGACGCAGGATGTATTCACCCGATTGCGAGAACGAAGCGGTTGTATCAACAGCATACGGATCGCCGAATATTATCTCACCAGGACCGTCAAACTTGGTCCAGTTCGTTGTTACTCCAATGGAGGCACTCTGCGGATCACAAGGGTCGATTGTAGGAAGTCCATCATCCGTAACGGTGGCGTCCAGTACCGCTGTACTCATGTGATAAATGCTTTGATCCTCACCGGCGTAAACTTCAGGTGGATAGTTCGTTCCGGCAAAACACTGGACCTTCCCATTTTCCATTGACATGTAGAGTCGCCCGTTAGCGGCGACCATACTGTCCCATACCGGGAGAGATTCAAGATTATATTCAGCCACTTTGCTCCCATCCGAGGAAGACAAGGCCCACAATAAAGTGCCATTTTGTCCTTTAAGGGCCGCATCCTGTTCTTTAAGCTTTGCCAGAATGTTGGGGTCGGCAGAGTTGTCAAATGCTTGCTCTTCATCGACCACATCCGGTGGCCCGGCGATAAACAACGTCTTGTTGGCCAGAACCATTGCCCGGACAAGAAGCGGTAACGAGTTATTAGTCCAGTGGTACTCTATGCTCTGGCTATCAGGAAATTTCTCAGCGGCAAAAAGATGATATTCCAACGGGGTCGTCCATTTGTAGTATTGAGGTTGACGTCCGAATCCGTAAACGCGGGATTCATCAAAAGCCAAAATACGCCCGGATGGTGCATATTTGCCGGCCTGGTAATAGCCTCCCGCCCCGGAAGCGAAGCTCCTGCCGAAAACCCAGTAGCTCCGGTGGAACCATGTGTCATCCAGAAAACCGAAGGGACTGAACAAATGCATACCCTCGCCATATTGTTGGGACCCTTGCTGAACGCTGTTGCTCGAATGAGGGGGGATCTGATCGCGGACAGGTTTAAGGCCCAACCGGCTTCGCATAAGTGAAAACCGCTGAGATCGCATAAAAATGTATTGGCCGTCACTTGACAGAATGTCCGGCAGCGCAACCGGCATGTTAAGGCCCATGACGTGTACTTGAAGATTTTCACCGGTCACTGGATCACGTTCGTCGAGAATGCTCTCTGAGAGCTTGCTGCCCGTTATAGGATCGAGAAGCAGGAGACGCAAGCCACCATCCAGAAACATAGACCTGCCGGCGACGCAATAAACGACATCATCATGGACAAGCACACTGCCATGCACCGGCCAGAGCGATTCCAATTGTTCAAAGGCCATCAACCGCAGATCCTGTGGTGCCCCCTGGAAACGCCAGATCAACTCACCATCGGAGGCGCGAAGACAGTAAATCCATCCGTCTGCGGATCCAAAAAGCACCCGTCCTTTATAGATGGTTGGGGGTGAGTCCACGCGGCTGCCTACTGTGTAACTCCATAGCACTTGACCGTCATCTTCGCTGAGAGCGTAAAGTGTGTGTGTGTCCACCGACGCGACATAAACTGTTCCATTTGCAACTACGAGACTTGTCAGTCTGCCTCCGAGCTGGCTTTGCCACGAGAGTTTCAAATCAGTGGGAACAATCGATTGAGTATATCCACTTCGGGCAGAGTCATGACGATAGGTGGGCCAATCCTCCGATCCCGACGACGCGGAGGCCGGCTCCCCATAAGCAGGGCCGGGTTCGAGTCTGTCCACATCCGAGACAACCTGCGGATACCATCGGTCTGTATATTCAGGAGCCAGAGCGCAGAATCCATACAACTTTGACTCGCCATAGCAAGCGCAATTATGGGGCGGTGTATACACCAGACCGTTACAGGGCATGATCCCGTAAAGACATCCGCCTCGGACCCAATGGTTTGTAATCCAATGTTCAGCCTCAAAATCAATGAACTCGATCCCTGTTCTCGACGGCAAAAGGAACCGTTCCGTTGCCTTGGCTCGATAGCATCTGTGATGAAACCAGTAAGTCTCAACATCTGGTGGAAACTGTCTTTTGATTTCACCGGTGTGCACGTCCCATCCTTTGAAGATACCCGAATGACTGCTACCTGCGGTTGCTCCAGCCCAAGCCAACCCGTCGATCACGAGAAGATCGTGCGGACAATTATGCCCTGAAGGGTCGTAATTGGATGTCCACAATGTCTGGCCCGTATCTGCCGAAAGCCCTGTCAGGGTTCTTACCGAATTGCCGCTTGCGAACAATACCACGTCATCATAGACAACGAGGGTTGGTCCAAAATTGGCCGGCATTGGGGATTGTCTTGGTACGGGCGACGAGTTCCATAAGTACTCGCCGGTCCGGCGACTCAGGCAGTAAATCCTTTCGCCTTCATGAAAATACACTCCCTTTGAGTCGACCGCCAGCGTCATAGGAGCCACACTGTATTTCTTCTGCCATAGCACATTGCCAGTCTCAGCGTGGATTGCCATGATCCGACGACTTGCCTCATCCCAGGGCCACTCAGTGGCCACAAGAGTCTTGGCCTGTCCTACCGCCCTGTTTATGGGTATGTACTCGTTCCACCTTGTTACCGGGGGATTTTCCTTTACTGTAAGGAACAGAATACCTTCCGAAAAAATCAACTCTTCGGTCATCTGTGTGTTTTGATAAGTCTGGATAATTTCGCCCGTTGCCGCGTCAAGTTCACTAAGTGCAGTCCCATCGAGTCCGAGCGTGACGTAAACCCTGTCTCCCACGGCGACCAGGCGGCGGGGAAGTTGGGCTGGGCCGCTTTTGAAAGGCCAAAACTGGGTAAGCCAGGAAGAGATTGGCCGCTTCCACAGGATCGTGCCGTTGAATGCGTCCCGTGCAACAAGGGTCCAACTCGACGGTAATTGGATAGAAGCACGTGATCCTTCATCGATGATATAAAATATACGCCCGCCGGATGAGACACATGCGCTCATGCTGGCCATCCGGTCGTGATGACGAGACCATCTCGGGCTCCCAATCCACTGGAAGCGGCGAGGCGGACCAACGACCGAATCATGGGCTACGGCGTTGCCGCTGGCGTCATGCATATAATGCGTCCATTCGTCAATCTCTTCGGGCCGAGGCTTAACTGTCTTTGTCCACGTACCGCCTGTTTTAATATATGCCAGGCCATTGGGACAAAGTACCCGGAGCACTTCGTCCATAGAAACCTCGCCGAGTTCCTCAGATACTATGAGATTGACAAGATTATCAGTGTACGGTAGAAAGCTACCCTTAAAATGTTCTACTGAAACCTTGCCATAAAGACCAAGGGACCGAATATGCTTGCGAGCTTTTTCAATGCTGTCCGCATTAGTATCCAGGCCATGTACCAGGTAGCTGTCATTCGCGTGCAATGCAGCCGTTAGTTGTCCATCTCCACATCCAATATGTACTATTAGCCCGCCCTTGATACCTGTGGCTTCCAGTATCTGGGCTGCCTGCTGACCTTGTTCCGTCTGCAGAGCTTTTGCTACTGAAAACGTACATGTTATTGCCGAGAGATAAACAAGTGTTGTAATGATTTGTTTTCTTTTCTTCATATCATCCTCGCTTAAAGATTTAATCAGAAAAATACTTCTTTATTATACCACATTAATTCTGACTTGACAATTAGTTAATATGGCTTTATGAAGTACCAGAAAGAAAAAAGAGCAGATAAAAGTTATGTCTAAACTAAATTATACAAGGCGTGAATTTCTCAAAAAAGCAGGGATTGGCACGGCTGTTATAAGCGGAGCCTCCTTGCCCTTTAGAGATATATTAGCCAACGTCGATAATCGCAAGAGTCCCAATGTAATCATTATACAGCCCGATCAGCATCGCGGTACAGTTATGCGATGTGCCGGTGATGAACAGATTCACACGCCCAATCTCGACCGTCTGGCTGCAGAAGGTATTCGCTTTACCAACTGCCTAAGTGCCAGCCCTGTTTGTTCGCCATTCCGTGGTACTATGCAGACCGGATTGTATTGTTATCAGCATGGCGTGGTAGCCAATAATATTCAAATGGAAAATGGCCTGACAACTTTTGCTGAGATTTTTGCCGAGGTCGGTTACGCCACAGGATATATCGGCAAATGGCATCTTTCCGGAGGCTGGCCCAATACCTGGACAAACGGCAAAGGAACGGGAGAAGTAAAGAACCTTGGCTATGTCCCCGAAGAAAATCGTCAGGGCTGGCAGGAATGGCTTGGGCACGAAAAGGGACATCAATACTTTACTGTTGCGAAATTCGACAATCAAAACAAGCCTTTTCGCATCGAAGGTTACGATTGGGAACCGGCATGGCAGACCGATATGGCTCTGGATTTTATTAAACGTAACCACAAGGCCGGCAGGCCAAGCCTTTACTATATTGCCTATGGTCCGCCTCACCTGCCCAAGGAATGTCCCGCAAAGTATCTGGACATGTACCCACCTGAGACATTTGTATTTGCCCCGGATGTTGAAAAAGATCTGCCGAAAAACAAACGCTCTGAGCTGCGTGATGAGCTTCAGGTTTATTACGCCCAGGTCACAGCTATTGACGAACAGGTCGGACGCCTGCTGGACGGCTTGAAGAAGATCGGTGCCGGTGAGAATACTGTCATCCTTTATACCAGCGACCATGGTGACTTTCTCGGAAGTCACTACAATAATACGGGCAAACTTCGCGGCAAAGGCAAGCCATATGCCAATGCGCTGAGGATTCCCCTGATTGTTAGCTGGCCTGCCGGGATTGCGCCCGGGCGCGTATGTGATGTTCCTGTCAGCAGTATCGATCTGACTCCGACGATTCTGGAACTTGGTGGATTCGACATTCCCGATTATATGCCCGGGCACAGCATGGCGGGATGGTGTCTGAAGGGTAAAGGTTATCAAAATGATGTTCTCTACCTTGGGCTCGGCGACGGCAAACCATTGCCCGCCGAGGCGATAATGCCGCAGATTAAAAGGAAAATGGAACCTGGCCAGGTCGAAAAATCCGGCATCTGGAGAGCGGCATGGGACGGCAGGTACTTGTATTTTCCAGGTGCACCTGAGAAAAAGAGCGATGGTTGGCTCTATGACCATAGGACGGATCCTTACGAGATGACTAATCTGATTGACTCTCCAAAATACCAGGATGTAAAGAAGCGTTTGGCAAAAGCCATGCTGCGTATTGCTGAGCAAACCGATGATCCGGCTCTTCACATTCTGCGAGAACACCTCAAAAATGGATGAGTTTCTTCGATAGTCAATCTTGAAAAGTGGTACTCTAACAGTAAAGGTTGATAAAATTTACGGGGAAATAAGGGTGAGAATTGATAAGATAAGCTATAAGATGAAACGGCGTGATTTTCTTAGAATATTGGGAATAGCCACTGCGTCTCTGGGGCTTAAATCAATTGCAAAGACTTCGGGGGACAGGCCGAATGTTCTCTTTATTGCTGTTGATGATTTGCGGCCGCTGTTACATTGTTACGGGCATAAAATTGTCCACAGTCCGAACATCGACAGACTGACCCGTGAAGGAATGCTGTTCAATCGCGCTTACTGCCAGGTGGCCATTTGCAGCCCATCGCGCACAAGCCTAATGACCGGCTTGCGGCCGGACTCGGTCGGCGTGGTGGATAACGTTACCTACTTCCGCAACACCGTGCCCGATGTAGTAACACTGCCACAGCAATTTCGCAATCACGGTTATGAAACTACTTACATAGGCAAAATATACCATGGTGCAATGTGCGACGAGGAAAAGTCATGGAGCCGCAAGGCCACCTTTGCAAAATTCGGTTACCCTCGCGACGTGGGTGGTTATCAACTGACGGAAAATCAGGCTCTGGTGAAACGTCGGCGAGAAGAAGTAGAAAAGAAATACGGACAGGTGAAGCTCGGCGGTATGGCATGTGGACCGGCGACTGAGTGCGCCGACGTCCCTGACGATGCATACCAGGATGGCAGGAGTACCAACTCGGCCATTGCTACCCTGCAGGAGCTCAAAGACAAAAAACCTTTCTTCCTCGCGGTTGGATTCTATAAACCACACTTGCCCTTTGTTGCGCCGAAGAAATACTGGGACTTGTACAATCCAAAAGAAATTGACCTGGCAAACAATCCATTTGTGCCAAAGGATGCACCGTCAGTCGGCATGCATTGCTCCTTCGAGCTTCGTGTCCGTCACGGCATTCCAAAATCAGGCCCCATCCCCGATGATATGGCGCGCAATCTCATTCATGGGTATCTGGCCTGTACCAGTTATGTGGATGCTCAGATCGGACGAATCGTAAAGGAACTGGAAAGGTTGGGACTTCGAAAAAATACCATAATTATGCTCTGGGGCGACCACGGATGGCATCTGGGCGAACATACATTGTGGGGTAAGGCGACTAATTTTGAGGTCGCCACGCGTTCCCCTCTTATTGTCAGCTCGCCGAATATGAAAGCAGCTAATCGCAGCAGCGATGCTCTGGTTGAGCTGTTGGATATGTATCCGACTCTTTGTGAGCTTGCCGGTTTGCCTGTGCCTGAGCATCTTGAGGGAACAAGCTTCGTGCCTCTGCTGGATAATCCGAATCGACAATGGAAGCCGGCAGCTTTCAGCCAGTTTCCATGCCCTGCCCTTCGAGAGTGGGCTGCGCGTCCGCTGTCGGATGCTATGAGAGGCACGTTTTTTGGTCCTCTGATAAGCCGGTTGGAGCAGAAACTCAGTGACGAGGCGCCGGATCGGTACAACGAGGAACTGTATAACAACCATCTTATGGGTTATTCAATGCGTACGGATCGATATCGCCTCACTATCTGGATCGATGTGCGACATCCGGACATCGAACCGGTTGCAGTGGAACTCTATGATCACCATAAGGATCCGGATGAAAACGTTAATGTAGCTGTCAAACCGGAGAACACAGAATTAATAAAAAAACTTATAAACCAGATAAAGACGGAAAATAGATTGGAGGCAAAGAATGCGCAGGTTATTAATAGTACATAATATTTTATCAATTGCCGTTCTGTTTATCACCGCACAGTCATACGCCGGGGTAGCTGAGCATGACTACGGTATCATCAAGAACCAGAAAAGTCCTTTTGCCGAACTAAGAAGTGTTGACTTGAAAGATGTTCGCTGGACCGAAGGTTTCTGGGCAGACCAATTCGTCAAGACACGTGATGTCACGCTCCCGCGTTTGTGGGAACTTGCTTCAGACCCGGAAAAGGGACACGCAATACAGAATCTGAGGATTGCCGCCGGCCTTGAGGAAGGTCAATTTAAGGGGACTGACTGGCAGGATGCCTGGGTATACAAATGGCTCGAAAGCGCCTGCTATATTTATGCTGTTACGGGCGACGCCCGGCTTGATAAGCAAATGGACGAAATTATCGACGTAATCGCCAGGGCACAGCAGCCTGATGGATATATAGCTTCTCAGACTACGGCTCGCGGCTGGGAGAGGCTTGAGGATGCTAAGCATCACGAGCTGTACACGATGGGTCACCTTATCACGGCTGCCTGTATTCATCACCGGGTTACCGGCAAAACGACGTTTCTTGATGTTGCCTGCAAAACGGCGGATTACATTTACGATAGATTCAAAGAAGGCGACCCGGAACTGGCTGATTTTCCGCGTAACCCCTCGGTAATCATGGCAGCAGTTGAGTTGTATCGAACAACGGCCCGGAAGAAATACCTGGATATGGCGAATTTCTTTATCGACTGGCGAGGCAGTCGTTTTGAAAAAGGACGGGGATATGTAGGAGGGGTTGTAACAAACGGCAGCGATCTGAACCAGAACTGGCGCCCGCTACGCAAGGAGACTGAAGTGGTGGGCCACGCCGTGTTCTTTACTTATCTATATGCCGGGGCTGCCGATGCTTATATGGAGACAGGTGACAAAACGCTGCTCGCCCCGCTTCAGAGATTATGGACTGACCTCGTGGAAAGAAAAATGTATATCACGGGTGGCGTAAGTCCTATGCATAAAGCTCATCCTGTAAGAAGTTTTCAGCAGGGCGAGCTTAGAGCTATCACCAGCGATTCCATTCATGAAGGTGTCGGTGCTCCATATGAACTGCCGAACGATACAGCTTATAACGAAACCTGCGGCCAAATTGGAAACCTTATGTGGAACTGGCGGATGCTGGCCATCACAGGCGAGGCACGCTTTGCTGAGATTATGGAACGCAGTCTCTTCAATTCGATTTTGTCAGGTATCGAGGTGGATGGTGAGGGCTGGTCCTATACTAATCCGCTACGCTGGCATGGTCCCCAGCATGTTTTGCGCAGCAATGATATACACAAACGTTCGGATCCCGGGCTGAATATGATTTGTTGTCCCACGAACCTGATGCGAACTGTCGCCTCCTGGTATAATTATCTTTACAGTGTTGACCAAAAGGGCCTTTGGATTCATCACTATGGGGGAAACGTGTTCGATGGCAAACTATCTTCCGGACGAAAGCTGAAACTAACGCAGAAAACAGACTACCCGTGGGATGGTGAGGTGCGTATTACTGTGGATGCTGTTGATTCTGGAGATGCGTTTTCCATCCGATTGAGGATTCCCGGATGGGCGGATAACGCCAGGTTGACCGTTAACAACAAGGTTGTGAAGGAAAAGTGTAAGCCGGCATCATACGCAGCCATTGAGCGAAAGTGGTTCGCCGGTGATGTCATAGAGCTAAACCTGCCTATGCCGGTAAGAATGATTACAGCAGATCCGATTATAGAACAGACCCGTAACCAGGTCGCCGTAATGCGCGGCCCGATTGTATATTGCCTTGAATCTGTTGACATACCGCAAGGAGTTCAGTTTGAAGATATTTGTTTACCAACGGATGCAAAATGGAATATTAAATATGAGCCTGAGCTGCTCGGTGGCGTAACTGTGCTGAAGACAAAAGCTGTGGTCATTGATAAAACAGCCACAGAAGATGTCGGTAGCTACCGCCAGGTAAGTAACATCCGGGAACGTCACGTGGAAATCAAAATGATCCCGTACTATGCATGGAACAATCGCCAGGAACCAAAAATGACAGTCTGGTTGCCTGTTAGCTGGTAGCTCCCGAAAGCCTGAAGACCATAAGAGACACAGGATGGAGAAGAGAAACCGCACGTAATAGTGAAAGAATGATTGAGATGGATAAGAAGAATCAAGAAGGGAGATGTATTGCAATGAAATCATTAAAACCTTTAGCTTGCTTTAGCGTTCTTTTGGTAATTGTCCTTTTAACAGTATTGAACACTACAACGCAGGCTGCGGACGAGAAAAGAACTGCAAGGGGACGTAAAATCCAGGAAGTTCTTAAAAAGTATCCGGAGGCAGATACCAACGGGGATGGTGTTTTGTCTAACGAGGAGCTACGAGCTTTTGCGAGAAAAATGAGGCAGAAGAAGGATAAAGTGGGTGATAAGGGGTTGTCCGAGGCGATTAATGCCGAGGGTGTTCCCGCTACGCATGCGAATGTCAGGTATGGGCCGCACGAGCGTAATTTACTTGATATTTGGCTGGCAAAGTCTGACAAACCCACGCCACTTGTAATCTTCATTCATGGCGGCGGATTCACAGGTGGCGATAAGTCCAAAATATACAATTCAAAAGACATGCCACAGTTTCTCAAGGCCGGTGTCTCTTTCGCAACTATCAACTACCGCTATCGAACAACAGATCCGCGGGGCGTTCGAGGCTCGCTGAACGATTCGAAGCGGGCATTACAGTTTATCCGCAGTAAAGCTAAGGAGTGGAACATCGATAAGACGCGGATAGGCGCTTATGGCGGATCTGCAGGCTCCGGAACGGCGACGTGGCTGGCCTTTCACGATGAGATGGCTGAGCCTGATAATTCAGACCCTGTTTTACGTGAATCAACTCGTCTGACCGTTGTAGGTGCCCTGGCGACGCAGGCAACATACGATGTGTTGCAATGGAGGGAATTGCTGAACTATAATCCTGATCCTGAGGATTACGAAAAGTCTCTTAAAGAAGCGGCGGCATTCTATGGTCTCAAAAGCGAGGAAGAATTGACCAGCCCCAAAGGCAAGGCGATTCGTGCAGATCTTGACATGCTTGGATTGATGTCTAAAGACGATCCTCCATTATATGCCTCGAATGGGATGAAAGGGGGTGTTCCTGAAAGCCGTGGACACTTGAACCATCATCCTTTGCATGCGGCTGCACTAAAGAAACGAGCGGAAGAAGTTGGATTGGAGGCGGAAGTGCATGCAGAACTCATTGGTATTAAGCCGCCCAATGCAGAAGGTTTGGTCAATTATTTCCTCCGTCATCTCGGTGTAAAACCAGCTCCATAGACAACTAACGATAGAAGCAAGCTGCCATGCATTCAATAACTGCTGCATTTGTTTGTTATTGCTGCTCTGAAGCAGTGAATTTTCAGAAAGGAACTGACACAATGGAAACGATTTTAAGCCGACGTGGTTTTTTAAGAAGTATTGGTGTGAGCATCGCGACTTTAGCGATGGCCGACTCCACAGATGCTGTTGAGTATCAGGCTGCAAATCTCTCAAACCAAAAACCAAATATCCTGTTAATCGTTTCAGATGATCAGGGATGGGGGGATGCGGCCTGCAACTGGGATCACACGAATATTGAAACTCCGGTAATGGATGAAATAGCAAATACAGGTGTGAGATTCAGTCAATTCTATGTGAATCCTCTCTGTGCTCCGACCAGGTCTTCATTCATGACCGGGCAGTACTCAATGGAAAATGGTATGTGGAGAGGTCCCTCGAAGGAAAGGGAAGAAGAAAGATGTATAAGTAATGATGTTACTATTTTGCCCCAATTTCTCAAGAAAGCCGGTTATAGAACTGGAATCTTCGGAAAATGGCACCTGGGTTATCAGACGCCTAATATACCGAATGATCGTGGTTTTGATGAATTTTATGGTTTTCTCGGAGGGGCCCATCCTTATGCTCCCACCCCTGCACGCCTGTTGATGCATAACCAGCAGCGTTACTCCGAGGATATGCACTTAACAGATTACTTCACGGAAAAGGCATTGTCATTCATCAAGGATTGCGCACAAAAGAAAAATCCATTCTTTTGCTATGTCCCTTACAATGCCGTTCACGGCCCTCTTTGGCGTGAGGAAAGCCAGAAACCTTCCGGTAAAAAAGAATGGTTGCAAAAATATGCCAGTAAAAACATTGATTTTCCCCGGCGGGATTATAACGCGATTCTTGGACACATGGACCACAGTGTCGGACGATTGTTAAGGCTCATTAAAGACCTCAAAATGGAGGAAAACACACTGGTAATCTATTTCAGTGATAACGGGGCATGTCTGATGACGGCCGAAACCAAGGCCAATTATCCGGGTAACAACGGGCCTTTCCGCGGAGGCAAGGGGGGAACCTACGAAGGAGGCATCAGGGTGCCTTGTGTTATGAGATGGAAGAATAAATTTCCCGAGGGATTCGTCTCAGACGATACCGTGGTGCATTTCGACATTTTCTCGACTGTTTTGGAAGCTGCCGGTCTGCCTGTTCCTAAAACGAACGGTAAAAATCCGGTACATGGCGTAAGCCTTATGAAGCACATCCTTTCCCGTGGAAAAGAGCCTATGCCTGAGCGTACGGTGTTCTGGGAACTCACCGGTAAGATTGCTGCGAGAAAAGGTAAATGGAAGCTTGTTGGTAATGTGGAAGCTACAAGGGGAAAATGGCAGCAGATGGTAAGCGAGCTTCAGAATGCCAATCTTGAATTGTACAATCTGGAAACAGACATTGGGGAAACCAGAGATCTGAGACAAGAGCATCCGGCGGAATATGCTAATCTCAAAAAGGAACTGATTACATTTTTTGAAAGTATTAAATAGATACCGCCGCTCGGCAAAAGCCGGAAACATGAACAGTCAGACAAGAAGAGGGTTTTTGCGAATGATAAGCTTTAATTTCGCAGCACTACCAGGAATCCAAATATAATGCGGTCGTTTACTCTTTTAATCAAGCCGTCCGGTTCGGATTGCAATATTGATTGTAGATACTGTTTTTACAAGGATAGAGCCACTGAGTTTGGCTGGGGTAAACAGCGAATGAGCGAGCAGGTGCTCGGGAAACTTGTTAAGGATTATATGCAGTTGGGTTTTGGAGTTGTTGGCTTTGCCTGGCAGGGCGGCGAGCCTACACTGATGGGCGTGGATTTTTTCAGAAGGGCGGTGGATTTACAGAAAAAATACGGCAGCTCCGGCCAACAAGTTAGCAATACCCTGCAAACCAACGGAGTCTTACTTGATGATGACTGGTGCCGTTTTTTTTATGATAATCAATTTCTTGTCGGCATAAGCATCGACGGGCCGAAAGAATTTCACGATAAATATCGCCTTGACCATTCCGGTGAGGGTACTTTTGACAGGGTAATGAGAGGTATCAATAATTGTAAGAAACATAATGTTGAATTCAGTGCCCTTATTTTGCTGAACAATAATAACGTGGAGCATCCGGAGAGACTGTTTGATTTCTTAATCGAAAATGAACTTACTTATTTGCAATTTATACCCTGTGTTGAGACGGACCCAACGACGAATAAAGTTGCTGATTTTTCAATTACGTCGCAGCAGTATGGCGATTTTTTGTGCAGGTTGTTCGACCTCTGGTACGAATACGGGCCGGAAAAGCTAAACGTTCGTGAGTTTGACTCGATAGTGACCTACTATGTTTTGGGCAATCATACGATTTGCACGTACAACAAACAGTGCGCAGGATTTGTGGTGATCGAGCATACTGGTGACGCCTTTTGCTGTGAGTTTTTTGTCGAGTCAAGGTGGCGATTGGGCAACATTCTTGAAACTCCCCTTGAAAAGCTCGCCGGCAGCAGCACAAAAAGGGTTTTTTCGCGGGATAAGGAAAAACTTTGTAATAAATGTCTTGTTTGCAGATATCTGGATATCTGCCGCGGCGGCTGTATGAAAGACAGGGTCCGTTTGAATATTGATGACGACAGCAGGGAAAGTTATTTCTGTGATAGTTATAAGCAGTTCTTCGATTACACAATCCCGAGGTTTATGAAAATAGCAACAGCCGTAGAGAACGGCTCAGCTTCCAGGCACACACGTTCAGCCGATAGAATCAGACTGCGAATTCAAAGGTAACCGCTTTTTTATGTTCCAGGGATAGATTTGATGGATTAAGATGTCCAAAGATGAGCAGAGCGAAAAAAAAACGCAGATTTGGTCGTACGGATATTTATGGGGCCACTAAAATGAAAAACATAGTACTTCTATGTTTGTTTTTTTGCTAATGTTTGTCATTGCTAAGCTGCTCTTACTTTGTTAATGGTATAGGCTCTCAATATAAGTTGATAGTTGTTTCAATGCCGGCAAAAAAGTTCAAAAATATCCCGAGCTGCTGCGAAAGCACGGGGCTACAAAGTACTGAAAATGAACGGAACCGATATTGAGTTAGGAAATTTTAGAATGAACAAAGATTTAAGCCGACGGGATTACTTAAAGATGATGGGTTTGGGGATAGCTACGCTGGGTATTCAAACGCACCTGTTTGCCAGGGGGAGGCGTGATAGTATCCAAAAACCCAACGTCCTTTTCATTGCTGTTGATGACCTGCGTCCGCAGCTTGGCTGTTACGGCCATGAAAAAATGATTTCGCCTAACATCGACCAGTTGGCCGCGGACGGCGTTACTTTCCTTCGTTCCTATTGCCAGGTTCCCGTTTGCGGGGCCTCACGTGCCAGCCTAATGACAGGGACCCGGCCCACCAAGGACAGGTTCCTTGGTTTCGACACATGGGCCGAGAAGGATCTGCCGGGCGCGCTTAGCATTGCGCAACACTTCAGGAACAACGAATATCATACTATCTCGAATGGCAAGATATTCCACCACCGCACCGACTGTCTGGATGGCTGGAGCGAAGAGCCCTGGCGACCTAAAGGCACCTGGAGAAACTACCTGCTGCAAGAGAACATCGAACTTGTTCAGAAAAATGAGGGAGGCGCCGGGCCGCCCTTCGAGGCTGCTGATGTCCCCGACAATGCTTACTTCGATGGTATGATCGCGGACAAAGGAATTTCAGATTTGCAACGTCTTAAACAGATGGATAAGCCCTTCTTCCTTGCGCTTGGCTTTTTAAAGCCCCACTTGCCTTTTAATGCCCCGAAAATGTACTGGGATATGTACAAAAGAGAAGAAATTGATCTTGCCGACAATCCTTTCAGGCCGAAAGGCGCCCCTGATGCGGCTTTGCATAACTGGGGCGAATTACGGGCCTACCACGGCATTCCCGCCAAAGGGCCTTTGTCCGACGACCTTGCCCTGACACTTGTTCACGGCTACTACGCCTGCGTAAGTTACACCGATGCGCAAATCGGCAGAGTCTTAACCGAGCTTGACCAATTGGGGCTGCGGGACAATACGGTCGTGGTACTGTGGGGTGACCATGGCTGGAATTTGGGAGAGCATGGCTTATGGTGCAAACACTGCAATTTCGAGACGTCTTTGCATTCACCGCTAATCCTAAGAGCGCCGTCAGTCGAGGCCGGCACTCGAACAAATGCCCTGACCGAATATTTGGATATTTATCCATCCCTTTGCGAACTGTGCAATTTGCCATTGCCCGGCCACCTGCAGGGTGTAAGTTTTGTGCCGCTTCTGAAAGATCCGAACCTGCCCTGGAAAGAGGCCGTATTTAGCAGATATTTTAAGGGCGATTCAGTCAAGACCGACCGCTATCGTTATACCGAATGGCGGCAGAACAACGGGACCAAATATGCGCAAATGCTATATGACCACTATATTGACCCGTTTGAGAATGTGAATATCTCCGAAATACCAAGAAACAAAGAACTTGTAAGAAAATTGAGCGAAATGCTTCAGGAACTCAGAAAATAATGCAGCCATTTACTCTTTTAATCAAGCCGTCCGGCTCAGACTGTAACGTTGATTGCAAGTACTGTTTTTACAAATCAAGGGCTCCCGAAGTCGGCCAGGGCAGACAGCGAATGAGCGATGAGGTGCTCGAAAAACTCGTTAAAGATTATATGCAGTTGCGTTTTCCATTAGCCGGCTTTGCCTGGCAGGGGGGCGAGCCTACATTAATGGGGCTGGACTTCTACAAAAAAGCGGTCGAGCTGCAAAAAAAATACGGGGCATCAGGCCAGGAGGTCGGTAACTCCCTACAGACCAACGCAATCCTGCTCAATGAGAAATGGTGCCGGTTTCTGCACGAGAGCAAATTCCTTGTCGGCGTCAGCATCGATGGTCCCAGGGAATTTCACGATTACTACCGGCTCGACCATTCCGGCTCGGGTACTTTCGATAGGGTGATGAAGGCAATTGAAAACTGCAAGGAATATAAGGTCGAATTTAATACTCTTACCTTGCTGAATGCCAGGAATGCGGGACATCCGGATGAGGTGTTTGATTTTCTTGTCGAACTCGGCGTAAAGTATGTGCAGTTTATTCCTTGTGTGGAGGTCGATCCTGCGACCGGTGAAATTGCGGAATTTTCAATTACGCCGAAACAGTATGGTGAATTCTTATGCAGGCTCTTTGATCGCTGGTACAAATATGGGCCGCGAAAGCTGAGCATTCGCGACTTTGATTCAATCCTGTCGTACTATGTCACCGGCAGGCACACGATCTGCACTTTCGACAGGCAATGCAGCCAGTACATTGTTATCGAGCATACCGGTGATGCCTTCTGCTGTGATTTTTTCGTTGAGCCGAAGTGGCGACTGGGCAACATTTTTGAAACGCCAATTGAAAAACTTGCCGCCAGCAGCAAAAAGCGAACTTTTGCCCGAGCCAAGAGAAACCTCTGCAACAAGTGCCTTGTCTGTCGGCATCTTGCTGTCTGTCGTGGCGGCTGTATGAAAGACAGGGCTCCGTTCGATAAAGAAAACTATGGTAGGGAGAGCTACTTCTGCGAGGCCTACAAGCGTTTCTTTGACTATTCGATGCCAAAATTTATGCAATTAGCCGCCGAGATTAACGCCGAATCGACTATCAAGACTCAACCGTCTATCCGTCATAGATCTTAGGAAACTTTCTTGAATTGTGAGTCTTGGCAGTATAACCTATGCGTGTTCAACGACACGTGCAGTTCTATTAGCCAGGGAGGTTGAAAATGAGGAGAGTTTCGCTATGTTGGTTAGTTTGGCTGCTGCCAGTAGGATTGTTTGCTCAGCAGGGAGACAACAGTCAGCAAAAGGCGCTCGTCTTCACGCACGTCACGGTGATAGATGCCACGGGCGCGCCAGCCAAACCCGACATGACGGTGGTGATCAGGGGTGACCGTATCGAGGCGTTGGGTAGAACCGGCAAACTTACTGTCCCGCGAAATGCGCAGGTAGTGGATGCCACAGGCAAGTTTCTCATACCCGGCCTCTGGGACATGCACATCCACCCATGGTTGGGAAAGAACTACCTTGCCCTCTTCACCGCCAACGGAGTAACAGGCGTACGTGTG